>OLIH01000034.1_pt1 | contig 191524 bp, 164 predicted proteins | sample 1609721 | NCBI WGS metagenome assembly OLIH01 (sample SAMEA4350157, study PRJEB24818) | metagenome | biome: human; feature: gut; material: faeces | place: Denmark | collected 2013-09
GATTGTTCCCGTTGGACGGATCGGACTTAAGATGCAGCCATCCGTCTTCCACTGCACAGACCGCTCCCGTACCAGCTACACTGGCCGGATCCTGCGCCCATGCGTCGTTGATGCCGTCTTCCTGTCCTGCTCTGATCTGCACTGCAGCAGAATTTTCCGCTGCATTTACAAAATAGACGCTGGAAGGAAACATCGTTCCTGTCACAGCTGCCGCCAATGAGAGGCTCAGGAGCCGCAACACGAGCTTTCTTTTCATAGACTTTCCCCCTTTACACAATTTAGTATAAACTCATGTACTGATATTCTAATATATATGTGCTTTTTGCACAATAGCTTTATTATTTTTTTGATATTAGTGCAAAAATAATGTGCTTTTGTGCAAATAATTCGTTTTTTAAAATTATATTTTAGGCAAAAGCAACACCTTCCGCCAGGATCCGACATTTTTTATCTCTAAATTCCGCTTCAATATTTCTTAATGTGTTTTTTATATTTTTTCGTTTTCCTTAAGACTTCACTCATACTTTTGACACATTTTCCCTTTATACTATGAGTCAGATAGTTGATAAACAACTATCTTCCCCCCCCTCATAAAGTAAAGACACCAACGGTGTCGCACTTTACTCTCATTCCTTTAGATAACTATAAAAACGAGGAAAAACCGTCAGCCGAGGCTGACGGTTTTTCCTTGTATGACGTTATTTAATTTACTCTCTTCTCCTCCAGCCAGTCAAACAGATCCTGATATACCTGCTGACGATCGGTCTCATTGAGAAGCTCATGGCGGTCTCCGTCATAAAGTCTCAGCGCCACATCCTGCAGGCCGGCGGCCTTATACTGTTCGTAGATCTTTCTGACGCCTTTTCCGAAGTTTCCTACCGGATCATCACTTCCTGAAGCGAAAAGGATGGGCAGAGTTTTCGGGATCATGTAGATGCTTTCTTTTTTCTCCATGCTCAGCATTCCTGAAAACATACTGTAATAAGCATTCACGGTGAATACAAAAGAGCACAGCGGATCTGACACATATGCATCCAGATGCTCCTGATCGCTTGTTATCCAGTCTGCCCTTGTCCTTGCCTGTTTGAACTTTTTATTATAAGAGCCGAGCACCATCCCGTCGATGAGCCTGCTGCGGTAATGCCATCCCCTGAAGACAGCCATCAGCCGGCAGAGCCTCTTCCCGCAGCCGAGCACTGCTTTACTCTGAGCAGAGGACACGCCGAGGAGCACTGCACCGCTCAGCCCGTTTCCGTACATTTGAATATACTGCCTCACCAGCAGGGAACCCATACTGTGTCCGAGCATGAAGTAGGGGACATCCGGATATTTCTTCATCGTGCGCTGTCTCAGCGTATGCATATCTCCAATCACGCAGGCATTACCATATTTCTCATTAAAAAACCCATACTCTGACTTACTCTGAACGGATTTTCCATGCCCCAGATGATCGTTCCCCACCACATAGTATCCGCGGCCGCACATAAATTCTGCAAATTCATCATATCTCCTGATATATTCGACCATTCCGTGGCAGAGCTGCAGGACAGCCTTCACTTCTCCCTCGGGCTTCCATTCTATCGTATGGATCTCGGTATTGCCATCTTTTGACGGGAAATAAAACTCGTCTCTCATGTTACTCACTACCTGTCATCTAATTTTACGTATTCACGGTATGCCGCAAGCGGCTTGTATGCCGGGCGGATGATCTTATCTACATTCTGGAGCTCTTCCATCCTGTGAGCGCTCCATCCTACGATACGCGCTGCAGCAAATATCGGTGTATACAATGACGGCGGGATATCCAGCATACTGTACACAAGTCCGCTGTAGAAATCCACATTCGCATTGACGCCCTTATACATCTTACGCTTCTCACCAATGATCTCCGGAGCCATATGCTCTACTTTTTCATACAGCGCATACTCCGCATCATGTCCCTTCTCATGCGCAAGCTTTTTCACAAACTTCTTGAAGATATCTGCACGAGGGTCAGAGATCGAATATACGGCATGCCCCATTCCGTAGATCAGTCCCTTCCTGTCAAACGCTTTCTTGTCAAGAAGAGCTTCAAGATAAGCGCGGACCTGATCGTCATCTTCCCAGTCAGTCAGGTTCTTCTTCATATCCTCGAACATCTGGGTTACTTTGATATTCGCGCCGCCATGCTTCGGTCCCTTCAGAGACGCCATCGCCGCCGCGATCGTGGAATATGTATCTGTTCCGGAAGAAGTAACGACATGGGTTGTAAACGTAGAATTGTTTCCGCCGCCGTGATCCATATGAAGAACCATGGCCATGTCAAGGATCTGAGCCTCCAGGTCAGTGTACTGTCTGTCCTCGCGGAGCATCATGAGAATGTTCTCCGCCACAGAAAGCTCCGGCTGAGGTGCATAGATATACAGATCTTCGCCTCTCCTGTAATTGTAAGCATGATATCCGTATACCATAAGCATCGGGAACTGGCTGATCAGGTTCAGACACTGGCGCAGCACGTTCGGGATGCTTGTATCGTCAGCCTTCGCATCATAGGAATAAAGCTGCAGGATACTTCTCGTGATACTGTTCATCATATCGCGGCTGGGCGCCTTCATGATGACATCGCGTACAAAGTTCGGCGGGAGCATACGGCGTTCCGCCATCATTTCCTGGAAGTTTTTCAATTCTTGTTTATTAGGAAGTTCTCCGAAGAGCAGCAGATATGCCGTTTCCTCAAAACCCGGATGCTTTGCATCAAGAAATCCTTTGACCAGTTCTTTGATATTATATCCTCGATAGTAAAGATTTCCCTCGCAGGGAACGCTCTTTCCATCAACTATTTTTGAAGCGCAGACATCGGAAATGTTAGTAAGTCCGGCGAGAACACCTTTTCCGTTCAAGTCGCGAAGTCCGCGCTTTACTTCATACTTCGTGTACAGTTCCTTGTCAATCTGGTTGTTTGTTTCACACTTGAGAGCTAATTCTTCAATCTCTGGAGTAATATCGAAAAAAATGCTGTCAATATCTTTTGCCATGTGCGTTTCCTCCTTCTCTCTTATTCTTTTTTTATCGGTACGACCTATTTATTATACTAAATTTATGCAATTTATACAATAAACTGAATATTAAATGTTTATGAACTTCGTGTCTATTATCTTTCTGTCATTTTCAGACTTCAGGATTCTTATTCTTCCTCTCACAGAGTTCATCAGACAACCATGCAAACTGCTCCAGGGTCAGCGCCTCCCCCCGGACAGACGGACCTTTTCCGAGCGTCTCTATCGCCGCTTCGATCTCTTCCTTTGTAAAATCCAGCTCCGGAGAATTTTTAAGGCCGTTCGCCAGCGTCTTCCGCCTCTGGTTAAAAGATGCCCGGATGATGCGGAACATCAGCTTTTCATCCTTCACCTCGACCGGCGGCTTCTCATAGCGCTCCAGACGGATGACCGCCGACCCCACTTTCGGCCGGGGCATAAAGCAGTTGGGCGGAACATTCGCCACGATATACGGCTTCGCATAATACTGCACAGCCAGTGAGAGCGCACCGTAATCCTTTGTCCCCGGGCCGACCTGCATCCGGTCAGCCACTTCCTTCTGCACCATGACCGTGATGCTCTTGATGGGAACATTCTTCTCAAAAAGTCCCATGATGATCGGCGTCGTAATATAATACGGAAGGTTCGCTACAACCTTGATCGGCTTTCCGCCGTTCTGCTCTTCCGCAAGCTTCGCGATATCCACCTTCAGCACGTCTTCATTGATCACAGTCACATTGTCATAGCCCTCCAGCGTATCCTCGAGGATCGGGATCAGCGCACGGTCGATCTCCACCGCGACCACCTTCCCCGCCGCGCATGCCAGATACTGGGTCATTGTACCGATGCCGGGACCGATCTCCAGGACGAAATCATCCTTCGTGATCTCCGCCGACCGGATGATCTTGTCCAGCACGTGCGTATCGATGAGAAAGTTCTGCCCGAACTTTTTCTGAAACACAAAATTATACTTCTGCAGTACAGCGATCGTATTCTGCGGGTTTCCTAATGTAGGTTCTTTCATTGCAATCTCCATTCCGCCGCCTGCCCCGGCGGCACAAACATTTTCTTCTACAGATTATACAGCTTCCGCGCGTTCTCTTCTGTCCGGCAGATCACATCTTCCGGCGACGTACCCTTCAGTTCCGCGACAGCCTGCGCCACATAGGTCAGATTCAGGGAGGAATTTCTCTTTCCTCGGAACGGTACCGGCGCAAGATAGGGACAGTCCGTCTCAAGAACGATCCTCTCCAGCGGGATCTCCTGCACGACTTCCTTCAGCTTCCGCGCATTTTTAAACGTCACCACACCGCCGACCCCGATATAGTATCCCATCTTTACGTACTCCCGGGCCATCTCCGGGGAATAGGAATAGCAGTGGATGACAGCCTGCATCCCCGCGCCGTATTTCTTCATGATCTCCATCGTATCGGCCGCTGCCTCGCGGCTGTGGATTGCCACCGGCATGTGCTTCTCCGCCGCCAGCTCAAGCTGCCGGATAAACCAGTATTTCTGTAAGTCATGCCCTTCTTTGTCCCAGTAATAATCAAGCCCGATCTCTCCTGCCGCAACGATCTTCTCTCGCCCCAGCAGTTCTTCCATCCTGCTGAACTTCTCCTCGTCCAGCGCGCCGACCTCATCCGGGTGCACGCCGATCATCCCGTAGATAAACGGATACTTTTCCGTGAGCTCCAGGACTTTGTCCCAGGATTCCACCGCAGCCGAAGCGTTTACGATCGTGCCCACGCCGCCTGCTGCCATTCGCTCCAAAAGCTCTTCTCTGTCTGTATCAAACTGCTCATCGTCATAGTGAGCATGTGTGTCAAATATCATATGATCTGTGTCCTTTCCATGGTCCTGCGCGGCGGCCAATATCTCCGCGCGTCCGCATTAGTAACATTTTATCCTGCTTTCCATGGAAAGTAAAGAAAAACAGCGCCCCGTTCAAAAGGGCGCCGTTCCCGCATCATTCTACAGAACGATATCATCGATCTTTTCAAAGCCGCTCAATGTATAGGACTCCACTGTGTTTCCTTCCACAAGATAGAATGTGTCACCTGCATAAAGCCCTCTTATATCTCCGTAACCGCCCATAGTCTTTGAGAAGACCTCCGTGAACCCGTTCTCACTGTCATAGGAGAAGAGATAATATTTCGTATCGCTGCCGTAAGCCGTGAATCCGAACAGATTTTTCTCCACATCCGCGAAGACTGCCTTATAGTTGTACACATTCGTGCCGTACATATCCTCGAGCACATAGTTCTGTACCTCCTGCACCGAGGAGGGATCCAAAATATCAAACATAGACAGCTTCACGCCTTCTGTTGTCGTCCCGCTCTCGTCAACATCCATTCCGATGCCGAGGAGCAGCCCGTCCCCATACGGATGCAGATATTCGGAAAATCCCGGGAGCTTCAGTTCTCCGATGACCTTCGGATCCGCCGGATCAGAGAGATCTACGGAAAACAGCGGGTCCACCTGTCTGAAAGTCACGAAATAGCCTGTATCGCCCATGAATCTCGCCGAATAGACACTCTCATCCTCCGCGAGATCGCGGATCTCTCCGACCATCGTGAGATTTTCGTCCAGCACATAGAGGGCGTTCGTATCCTTCACCTGGCTGTCGATCTCTTCCTCTGTAGTTCCCACTCTCGGCATCGGGTACAGTGCAATATCTGATCCCGGGGATATGGTCGTGACCAGCCTCAGATACCCTTCATACTCATCGATGCTGAAAGAATCATTGAGAGTGCCGTCTACCTTCGTCTGCGCAACGCCTTCAAGCATTCCGTTTTCATAGGAGATCTTCCGTATGGATGTCTGATTCACCTCAGAATCGTCTGTTCCAAAGTGGATTTCTGTTATATAGATATTTTCCCCGCTCACGTAGCTGAGACTGCCGCTGCCGAACACTGCTTTGCTGTCCGTCTGATTCGCCGGATCTTCAATGGAAAACGACGAGATCACTGTATAAGATTCTCCCATCTGGCCGTCCGGCATATAGATGTCCGACGCGTCGATCATCTGGTCCTGGACCTCCGGAATGTAGGCTGCCACGTCGTCCTGCGCCGCGCCTGTATCCGCATAGTAGCTGCTCAGCAGATAAACATATCCGTCCTTTACCCGCATGGTATTATAATATCCGCTCTGGGAGATTCCGCCCAGAAGCGCCGGTTCCGCCGGATTGCTCACATCATAGACATCCGCGCAGGTATATTCCCGGTAATATTCTCCGGCTGCTGATGCGGTATCCTCTGATACAATATCTTCCGCTCCGCTGTCTTCTGCAGACTCCTCTTCTGCCTTGATCTCTCCCGTCCCCTCGCCGTACTCGGATCTTGCGTATATGACGATGAGCCTGTCGTTCTCCACATACAGCTCCGCCACATAAGCTGTGTCATCCATGCTGATCTCCGCCAGGCTGTTCAGTTCTCCCGCTGCAGCGCTGACAATATTGATCTTCTGTCCGTTCAGGATATAGAGGTTCTCGCCGTCGGTCTTGACCATATCGCCTTCGCCCACGCCCTCTTCCCTGACATTCGTATCCGACCATGATTCTGCTTCCGCCGCGCCGCTGTAGCTCGCTGCGCCCCCGCTCTTCGCTGAGCCCGAAGCAAGATCCGACGCCATCTCATATCCGCCGTCTGCTGTTGACTCTGACAGGCTGTCCAGATATTCCTGCCGCGCCTCGATATAACCGTACACTTCATCATAGTCTTTCGCGGATGCGATCCGGTTCTCCCCGGACCCCTCCTCTCCCGCCTTCTGCTCATCCGCATTGTCTGCCGACTCTGCCGAGGACGCCGTCATGGATTCATTTCTCTCCGGCGCGCTGTCATATGCCGCCCCGTCTCTGTTGAGCGCCTGATAGCCCAGCGGGATGCCGACGGCCAGGCAGAGGCAGGCTGCTGCCGCCAGATACTTCCATCCGGTCTTCCTGAACTTACTCCAGCGCTGTTTCCGCTTCCGCTCTTCCAGCGCCGCTTCTACAGCCTCCGGTGTAATCGACTGAGGGATCTCGACATCTTCTGCCATCTCCCGGAGAGTATCCTCTGTTTTCTGCTCTCTGACCGGATCTTCCTGATACTGCTGGTCGATCTCATGCTGCTTCTGATCCGGACTGCATGACTGCTGATCTTCTGTATAACGTTCCTGCCGGCCTGCTCTGATTTTCTTCTCATCCATACTGCTCACCCTTTCCTGACTCATCAATACTCTTTCTCAAGAAACCTCCGCATTTTCCCCAGCGCCCTGCTCTTTCTGGACCGGACCGTTGCGGCATTTTTATCCAGCATGGATGCGATCTCTTCGCTCCGGTATCCTCCGAATACAGAAAACGCAACGATCATGCGCTCTTCCTCTTCGAGCGCCGCAAATGCAGCGCGGACATCATGCTGCTCCGCATAGTCCATCTCCTGTCCCGCCGCGCTTTCTGCCTCCCTGCCGGTCTCCTCCTGCTCGTCAGCAGACACCGTCTTGTTCCGGTTCTTCAGGATCTTCCTGCACTGGTTATTGAGGATCGTGAACATCCAATTCCGGAAAGACTCCTCCTTCTGAAGCTTCCCGATATTCTCATATGCCGCCGCAACGGCCTCGCTCACCGCGTCCTCCGCATCCTGTGTATGCCTTGTCGTGCAGAGCGCAAATCGGTACAGGTCTTTATATATCCCAGCATACAGCCGGGAAAATGCTTTCACATCGCCTCTTTTCGCCCGGCGGATCAGTTCCGGTTCCGGGCTGTTCTCATGATCATACATCTGCCCCCTCCTCTCATTGTGCGCACTTGAAACAGATGATCTGCTGTATTTTATCTCCGGTATATATTAGAGTCAGAAAAAAGAGAAATTGTTGCATGGAAATTTGGGTTTGTTAAACGGATGAACGAAGCGTCAAAGGGGCGGGTGCGAAAAAAACTTTGTCAGAGATATATTCATCGTATTTTTAAACACCTTGGAAAAATGCTGCAGGCTCCCGAATCCGACTTCCAGCGCAAGCTGTGTCAGAGAGTACTCTGCGTTTTCATCCGACATGAGCTCGATCGCCTTGTTGATCCTGAAGTATGTAAACATCTGCCCTGGATAAAATTTTTCTGTCCCAATTGTCAGGTCAAGCAGAAAATAGAGCTGGTTATCCCGAAGACTGTCGCTGAAGAGATCCATAAATACATCCGGGTGAAAATGAATCTGTAAGATCACGCACTCTTCCCGGTATTTTACTTTATTATAGCCCATCTGTCCCGCCGGGCAAGATAAAAAAGAAAAAGGGCATGTCACACAAGGGCTTTCATTCCCCTGTGCGGCACACCCTTATCGCAGCCGTTCAAACGGAGGCAGAGCAAAATGTTCCTGCCCTGCAGCTCCGCTGACGCCCTATTCATTCATAGTTTACAGAGTCGCCTTATAGTAGTTGATGAGGCATCCGTCGAGTATGATCTGTCTCTCCACATCAGTCAGATCGCCGAGTCTTAAGTCGATCTCTTTGAGCTCGCCGCCGACTACATATGCTTTGATGACATCCGCTTTCTCTTCCACTGCCTTTCTGACATCCGGAACGAAGATATAGTCGCCGTTCTTAAACGGAAGCGCCTCGTGGTCCGCATCAGTCAGGAACGGAAGCATGCCCCAGTTGATCAGGTTGGAGCGGTAGCGCTTCGTCGCATACTCAACAGCGATATTCGCCCAGCCGCCAAGCACCTTCTGGCAGGATGCAGCCTGCTCGCGGGCAGAGCCGTCTCCCGGCTTCACAGCGAAGATGGTGCTTCCAACACCGATATTGCCTTCGCCCACCTCAGGATAGGACTTCTGGATCGTCTCCATGACCGGCTTCAGCTCTTCCAGAACCTCCAGCGGACATGTGCCTGCCTCGATGGCCTTCTGAGCCTTCTGCACTTCCTTCGCGCGTCCCACATATGCCGGGTCTTTTCTTGAAAGTGCAAACTCTGCAAGCCCGAGCGGGTTGGAGCGGTAGGATGAAGTCTCTCCGGACGGGATCAGCTCGTCTGTCGTTGTGACCGGATCGTGGATCTCGGATACGACCTTGACGATCAGGTTCTCCGGCAGAGCAGACATCTCCGGCCAGTCCTTGATATTCGGACCGAACTGGATCTCCACGCTCGGATCTGCCACACCGTGGCTGTCAAATACGCGGTTCGCATAAATATTGCTGTCAAAGTGATATTTCTGTCCTTTATATTCCACATCCATCGCCGTCGCAGGAGTAAGGAATCCCTTATTTGCAGCTGTTGCTGCGATCGAACGGGCATCCATAAGCGCAACGGATGAGATCTGTCCGCTCTGCAGCTTGCTTCCCTCACGGTTCGGGAAGTTTCTCGTCGTGTGGCGGATAGACAGTGCGTTGTTCGCCGGGGTATCCCCTGCGCCGAAGCACGGTCCGCAGAACGCAGTCTTCACGACAGTTCCCGCTTCCATCAGATCAGCGACCGCACCGTTCTTCACAAGCTCCATATAGATCGGCATACTTGCCGGATATACACTGAATGTAAATGCATCGGAACCGATATTTCTTCCCTTGATGATGTCTGCCGCAGCGCAGATATTTTCGAATCCGCCGCCCGCGCAGCCCGCGATGATCCCCTGCTCTACATAGAGCTTTCCGTCGCGGATCTTATCCTGCAGCGAGTAGTCTACCGCGCCGTCCAGGCTGACCAGAGCCTTCTGCTCCACATCGTGGAGGATGTCCTCCAGGTTTGCATTCAGCTCATCGATCGTGTAAACATTGCTCGGATGGAACGGCATGGCGATCATCGGCTTGATCTCGCTCAGGTTCACATAAACACATCCGTCATAGTATGTCACAGCCCCCGGATTCAGCTCTTTGTAATCTTCACTTCTTCCATGGATCTCGTAGAACTCCTGGATCTTCTCGTCTGTCGTCCAGATCGAGGACAGGCAGGTCGTCTCTGTTGTCATAACGTCGACGCCGATACGGAAGTCAGCGCTCAGCTTCTTCACGCCAGGTCCGACGAACTCCATTACTTTGTTATTCACATAACCATTCTTAAATACCGCTCCGATGATCGCAAGCGCAACGTCCTGCGGTCCTACGCCCTTCATCGGCTCGCCGTCCAGATAGATCGCGATCACGCCCGGCATCTTGATATCATAAGTCTTGTTAAGGAGCTGTTTTACGAGCTCCGGTCCGCCCTCGCCCATGGCCATTGTTCCGAGAGCTCCGTAGCGGGTATGGCTGTCTGATCCGAGGATCATCTTACCGCCGCCTGCCAGCACCTCGCGCGCAAACTGGTGGATCACTGCCTGATGAGGCGGCACATACACTCCGCCGTACTTCTTCGCGCAGGTCAGTCCGAACATGTGGTCATCCTCATTGATCGTACCGCCCACTGCACAGAGGCTGTTGTGGCAGTTCGTCAGCACATAAGGCATCGGGAACTTCTGAAGCCCTGATGCACGCGCTGTCTGGATGATCCCGACAAAGGTAATGTCATGGGACGTCAGTTTGTCAAAACGGATCTGCAGATTCTTCATATCAGAAGAAGTATTGTGATCCTTCAGGATGTTATACGCCATCGTATTCTGAGCCGCTTCTTCCTTTGACAGAGGAACCTGTACATTTCCTGTATCTTCCACGATCTCAGTGCCGTTTAAGAGATAGACACCGTTGTCATACAATTTAATCATGTAGAAACCTCCTTAAAATCTAGTGTTTCCGCCCCATACGGATATCAGAAAACAGTCCCCTTCCTTTTCCCGGCGGACTGTCCTCTGATATCCGTGCATGGCAGAACTAAAAGTATTTTAACATATTTCGTCAAGCTAGTAAAATCAAAATTCTTCAGCACAGGCAGTAAAAAAGCATGGAATTTTGTTCATTCCATGCTTTTTCAGAAACCCGGTTTCTACGTTTAACTTTGTTAAACGATGATTTTTCTTTCTTTTTTGACCAGCTTATCTTCCTATTTTTTTATATACTTCGATAAATTCTTCCGCCATGATCCGGAATGTTTCCGCGCTCATGAGCTGGTCTTCTGCGTGCATGAGGATAAGCCCCGACTCGTTCAGCTCGCCGTTGGCGTCCTTCGCCAGCAGGTCCGCGTGGATGTGATGTCCTTCCGTGAAGGCTTCGTCGCCCTGGCGGATCTGCTCCTGCGCAGCTTCAAAGTCTCCCTGCTTCGCGCACTGCACGGCATTGACAAAGCAGGATCTTGCCGTGCCCACATAAGTAATGATACCAAAACATGCTGTTTCAAATGCTTCTGTCATATCTCCCTCCCTTTTACCAATCGTCGTCTTTCGCTTCTTTTTCCGCTTCCGCCTCTTTGACCAGATTCAGCTTATCGACTCTCCGCGCAAACGGAAGATAGATAAAGAATGAAAGGACAAAGATCACAAGCTGCAGCAGCGCTGTCCTCCAGCCGCCGATCAGGAATCCTGATATGATAGGCGGACACGTCCACGGCACCTGAGTCGCCCCGTACAGCGGACAAAGCCCGGTATAGAGAGCAGTATACTGTAAGATACAGGAGATCACCGGCATCGCGATGAACGGAAATGCAAGCATCGGGTTCATCACAATCGGGAGTCCGAAGAGGATCGGCTCATTAATGTTGAAGAGTGCTGGAACCATTTCCAGTCTTCCAAGCGTCTTCATCTGCTTTGATTTCGCCATGAAGAACATGTAGATAACAAGTCCGATCGTAAGCCCTGCTCCGGTGACATTGATGAACTGATCGAAGAACTGCATAGTTACGATATGTCCGCCGTTCTCTACCGTCAGCTCGATCCCTTTGTCGATCAGCGCCTGGTTCTCAAGGCTGTTCGCCTGCAGGATACCGGTCATGATGCCGCCCACGATCGTCGATCCGTGTACTCCGAAGAACCACAGGAACGGAGTCAGGAAGCACATCAGCACCGCGCCGCCGATGGAGTCCGTCATGCCCTGAAGCGGAGTCTGGATCACATTATAGATCGCCTCCATAGCCGTTGTGTGGAATCCCATGGAGCAGATCCCGTGTATGATCGTTGCGCCCACTACGATCACCGCGCCCGGGATCAGTGCGGAAAATGCGTTCGACACGCCTTCCGGGACGCCGGCCGGCATCTTGATCCGGATATCTTTTTTCAGGAACCAGCAGTATACGAATCCTACGATCAGTCCGACGATGATCGCGCCGACCATGCCCTGTCCGGCTGTCCAGCTCTTATTGATGATGCCGCCCACAACGTCCCCGCCCTCTGTTGTGATGGAAGCCGGCGTCATCATGATAAATACACCGAGGGCCACGATCGCGCCGCTCAGTGGTTCCTGCCCTTCCAGCTTGATATAATTGTACGAGATACCGAGCACGGCGATCATTGCGCTGATATTGAATGTCGCGCCGTTCGCCTGCTCAAGCACTGCCTTGATACCTGTCTGTTCAAGCACATCCACTACCGCCTGGATCGGGAAGTTGGTAATGATCAGGAATACCGAACCTACGATCAGCAGCGGCATCGAGTAGACCATACCGTCTTTGATTGCCTGGATCCCCTTGAGATTGATAAATGCCATGATCTTGGGGATGATCTTTTCATTCATTAGTTTCTGCATATCTCATTTCCTCTCTGATACTTTATAAAATCATTGTTTTCCTGCCGCCAGTTTGAACGCAAACCGGAGCACGTTCATGCCGTTGCACATGCCGTAGTCCGCCATCGGGATCACGTCCACCGGAACCCCTGCCGCGCCGCAGATTTCCTTTGATTTGGCGAGCTGATAGCCTACCTGCGGTCCGAGGAGCGCCACGTCAGCCTCCCCGATCAGCCGTTCCATATCAAGGATCGGATAGGCTTTGATATCCACTTCTTTCCCCTTTTCTTTCGCCGCTTCCTCCATCTTCTTTACGAGCAGGCTCGTTGACATCCCGTTTGCGCAAAACAGTCTGATCCTCAACATTGTTCTCATCCTCCTTAAATTTTTACAATATCTCTCCGTTGCTCTCTATCACTTTCTTATACCACTCGAAGGAATCCTTCTTCCTTCTCTCCAGCGTCCCGCTGCCCTGGTTGTCCTTATCCACATAGATGAAGCCGTAGCGCTTCTCCATCTCGCCTGACCCGGCGCTCACCAGATCGATGCATCCCCACGGCGTGTAGCCCATGACAGGCACCCCGTCCGAGAACATAGCTTTTTTCATCTCGATGATATGCCGTCTGAGATAATCGATGCGGTATGTGTCATGCACTTTGCCGTTTTCCATCTTGTCGTAAGCGCCGAACCCGTTCTCCACGATAAAGATCGGCCTGTGGTATCTCTGATACAGCAGGTTCAGGGAATACCGAAGCCCCTGCGGGTCGATCTGCCATCCCCAGTCGCTCTTCTGCACGTACGGATTGCGTGCCGTGTAAAATCCTTCCGCCACCTTCGTGCAGTCCTCTGTCTCCACGCTGCTGATGGTCCCGCTCATGTAGTAGCTGATGCCGATGTAATCGACGCAGCCCTCTTTCAGCGCTTTCAGGTCTTCCTCTGTGATATCAAGATCGATCCCTCTCTCCCGCCGGAACGCTTCCATAAACGCCGGATATTCGCCGAATACATGCAGGTCGCCGTAATAGTAGAGGCGGTGCTCCATGGCGATCTGCGCCGCGATCTCATCCTGCGGCGAGCAGGTCCTCGCATAGAACGGCACCATGGCAAGCATGCACCCGATCTGGAAATCCGGGTTGATCTCATGCCCCAGCTTCACCGTCATCGCGCTGGCAACCATCTCGTAGTGGACCGCCTGCTGAAGGACAGTCTGCACATCCTCGTCCTCCCGGTAGAGTATCCCGGAGTTCGTCCAGCCGCCCCAGGCATTCTGGACACTGGACTGGTTGTTGACCTCGTTAAATGTCATCCAGTATTTTACTTTATTTTTATAGCGTCTCATGACTGTACCGGCGAATTTTACGAAAAACCCGATCAGCCTCCTGTCTCTCCATCCGCCGTATTTTTTCACCAGATGGAAAGGCATCTCAAAATGGCTCAGCGTGATGACCGGTTCGATGTTGTACTTCAGCAGTTCGTCAAACAGGTCGTCGTAGAACTGAAGCCCTTCTTCATTGGGCTCTTCCTCATCTCCGTTCGGGAAGATCCTCGTCCAGGCGATGGATGTGCGGAAGCACCGGAACCCCATCTCAGCGAGCAGCCGGATGTCTTCCTTATATCTCGTATAGAAATCGATCGCCTCGTGGTTCGGATAATAGTGCCCCGGCAGGACCCCGTCGGTAATCTCCCGGTCTTTGCCGTTCGCCCCAGCGGTCATCACATCCGCGATGGACAGGCCCTTGCCGCCTTTGTCATATCCCCCTTCGAGCTGGTGCGCAGCTACTGCACCGCCCCATAAAAAATCATGTGGAATTTTTCTTGTTTCCATACCCTCCTGATCTCCTTTTCCAAGTTAGGTTTGGTTCCACATGAGCGCTCATGTACTATGCAAATCTTATCATAAATCCGTTTATTTACAATTATTTTTAGTTAATCTGACACATGTTTGCCGGAATATCATTTGTTACATAAAAAAAACAGACTATGCGGCATGATCTGCACTGAACTGATGCCGTATCGTCTTTTTTTTATCTTATTGTTCGCCTCTTATTTTTCGCAGCATCCCGAGGCTGCAGGCTGTGCTGCCTGTACTGCTTACTGCTGCTGTTTTTCCGCTTTCACGCCCTGGATGGCTGCCGCCAGCCGTTCCAGGATATATACCGCCGGGATCTGGGATATCCTGCTTATGTGATCCGTCTCCCCATAAATCTCCGGCATATAGCAGGCAAAGTTGATATCCGACATCTGCGCCGCCGGGCACTGGGCGGTGTTCGTTATGCTGATCACGGACGCGCCCGCCGCTTTGTACCGGTTGATCCGCTCAACCGTCCCGTCCGCTTCTCCCGCCGCGGAGAGGACGAGTAGCACGCTTCCGGAATCCAGTTCCGGACAGGACATGCCCGATCCGCTCTCCGCAGAGAATGCCGCTTTTCCTGCACTGCTCAGAAGATAAGCCCCGTACTTTGAGAGCATTCCGCTCTCCCCGTCTCCGCACAGGATGATGAGCCCCGCTTTCTCACAGATTCCGGCTGCAAGTTCCATATCCCTTAAGAACTTCCCGTCCTGCTCCGAACTGCGTATAAACTGCGTCGCCGGGACAGCGTCATAGCTGCACGCCCTTTCCCGGTGTCCGAGCTCCTTCCTGATTCGATATTTCAGTTCCGTATATCCTTCGCACCCGGCTTTTTCACACAGGCGCAGAACTGTCGTCGTCGAGACGCCCGCGGCATCCGCGAGCTGGCGGATGTTCATCCTCGGGATCTCTTCCATATGTAAAGTGATGTAATTATAGACCTTAAATTCTCCCGGCTTCATCTGCCGGATCTGTTCCGGATCGAAAAGGGACATGTTTCCTGCCTCCGTCTGATGATTTACGGATTATCGCTGTTGTACAGTTTCTTGGCCAGCGTCTCGATGATGTAGATCACCGGGATCTGAGTCGTCACGTTCCGCTCATTGACCAACGCCTCCGCCACATGATATGAGATATTGCAGTCCGCCATCCTTGCCAGGACCGAATTGGCATTATTTGTGATGGAGATCAGCCTGCTGCCCCGCTCCTGAAGCTGCGACGCGATCGCTATGGTCTGGCTCGTCAGACCGGATTCCGACAGCGCGATCGTCACCGTGTTCTCTGCCAGATCCTGCAGGACCGGGAGCCACGGGTCGTCAATAAACAGGCTGAAATGCCCTACATTGGAAAAATATCTAGCGCCGTATTTTCCAAGCATGCCGGAAGATCCCACCCCGATAAAGATCGTGCAGCGGGAATTTTTCAGATACTGGAAGGCCTTCTCAATGCTCTCCTGAAAATCTTCGGAACGGACCTGGTTCACAAAGCTCTGGAGCTCTGCCGTGCCGTCGTCCTTCAGCGCGTCCCGCTTGCCCTCCAGATGTTCTCTGTATTTGAGCTTGAACTCACTGTATCCGTCCGCCCCGCATTTCCGGCAGAAGCGCAGGATCGTGGCCGTGGAGACATGGGCCATGGCAGCCAGCTCCTTGATCGGCATCCTGCTGATCCTGCCCCGGTTCTTCACGATGCAGTCATAGACCGCAAGGTCAAGGTCTGTAAACGTATCCATCATCTCTTTTGTAAACATCGCTCAATCCCCCTGTCAGAATTTTGACTGTCCCAGCTCGTTTATTATCTTGGCGCTTACAGAATAACATAAACAAATATAAAAGGAAAGGCTGGGCATGCAGTAAAACTGACATTTCCAGCCTTCCTGATTGATCTTTTCAGATAAAATTGTAACAGAACGAAATCAAAAACGGCACTGCCGCGGAGCAGATCACTCCATTGAACACTGACAGCACCACTGTCTCCCCGTCCGTGTATCGGATCATCATCGGCAGCGTCGTATCCTCGCTCGTGGCTCCCGCAGGCGCGATGCATGTATAATAATTCAACTTTTTCGCTATCAGCGGGATACTGAAAAAGGAAAATATCTCCCGCAGCAGATTGCTCAGAAATGCAATGCTGCCCGCCTGCGCGCCCGCGAGATTTCCGATCGTCACGCCCGACAGACTGTACCATCCCATTCCAGCTGCGATCGCTGCACTCTGGTTCAGCGGGATTCCCAAGAGCAGTCCGCTCACAATCCCACCTGCCAGCGATCCTGCGATGATTCCGATGGGGATCACAAAGATTCTGACATGATACTCTTTTATCTTATTTACGATCCCCTTACTCAGCCCGATGCTGATCCCCACCAGGAACATCAGTGTATACAAAATATAATCCCTGTTGGCAGCAATAATTTTTACCAATGGGAGCTCATCCATTCCTGCCATGCCGCAGGCGACCCCTCCGGCAAGGGCGATTACCGCAAGACAGACCATCATTTTACTTTCTCCTTCCCTCTTCTTTTTTCCAGAAACAGCCTCGTCAGAGGGTATACCGCGATTACCGAAAAAACTGACGGGATCAGAAAAAATATGATGCTCTGCATTCCAAGCGACGTGATCTCACTTACAAAATCCTCCCTGCTTCCGAGCATGACTCCCATCGCAAATATCAGAAGGACCGTGCAGACGGTCTGAAGAATCTCATTAATCCGCTTCCATCCTTCAGGAAAAAAGAATTTGCCCACAAGTACTCCGAGACACATGATAAATATGACATCCATAGCTTTCTCCTTATCAGCATTTTAAGACACTTTTTCAAGGATAACATAAAATAAGCGTGAAAGAAAGCACTCTTATGCAGGCACTCTTCGACTGTTCCTCTCCGCCGTGCCAACCTCGATTCCGCGGCTTCGCCGCTTCATCTCGGTCGCGGGCTATCGCCCTATGGAAAAGCAAAAACGAGCTCCCGGAAGAATGCAAGCACTCTTTCAATGATGAACTCCGCCGTGCCAACCTCGATTCCGCGGCTTTGCCGCTTCATCTCGGTCGCGGGCTATCGCCCTATGGAAAAGCAAAAACGAGCTCCCGGAAGAATGCATGCACTCTTTCAATGATGAACTCCGCCGTGCCAACCTCGATTCCGCGGCTTTGCCGCTTCATCTCGGTCGCGGGCTATCGCCCTATGGAAAAGCAAAAACGAGCTCCCGGAAGAATGCAAGCACTCTTCCGGGAGCTCGTTTCTGCTTTTCCGCACGGCTCAATGCCATCACGAAAGCTCCAATTTTCCTGTGTATAATTGATAGTATGTTCCTTTTAGTTTGAGCAGTTCTTCGTGGGTGCCTCGCTCAATGATGCGTCCGTGCTCGAGCACCATGATCGCATCGCTGTTGCGGATGGTTGAAAGCCTGTGGGCGATGACGAATACGGTGCGCCCTTTCATCAGGTTATCCATACCCTGCTGAACGATGCTCTCGGTCCTGGTATCGATAGACGATGTCGCTTCATCCAGGATCAGCACCGGCGGATCTGCAATAGCCGCTCTCGCGATAGCAAGCAGCTGTCTCTGTCCCTGAGAGAGTTCTTCGCCGTCGCCGCTCAAATGGGTGTCATAGCCATTCGGCAGCATCCGGATAAATCCGTCTGCATGTGCCAGTTTTGCAGCCTTTACTACTTCCTCATCCGTTGCATCCAGCTTACCGTAACGGATATTCTCCTTGATCGTTCCGGTAAACAGATGAGTATCCTGCAGAACGATGCCCAGCGACCTTCTCAGGTCAGCCTTTTTGATCTTATTGATATTGATATCGTCATACCGGATTTTGCCGTCCGCCACATCGTAGAAACGGTTGATCAGGTTCGTGATCGTCGTCTTTCCTGCTCCCGTAGATCCCACGAATGCCAGCTTCTGTCCCGGCTTCGCATAGAGCGTCAGGTCATGCAGCACCATATGGTCCGGTGTATAGCCGAATGTCATGTCATAGAAGCGAACATCACCTTTCAGCTCCTGATAAGTGATCGTTCCGTCCGCCTGATGCGGATGCTTCCATGCCCAGAGGCCGGTGCGCTCCTCACACTCTGTCAGGCTGCCATCTTCCTTCCGCTTCGCATTGACCAGGGTGACATATCCATTGTCAACCTCCGGCTCTTCATCCATCATCCGGAAAATACGCTCTGCTCCGGCAAGCGCCATGATGATAGAGTTGAACTGCTGCGCGATCTGCATAAACGGCTGTGTAAAGCTCTTTGTAAACTGCAGATAGGATGCCATAACGCCGAGCGTGATATTGCCGATCCCTGCAATAGACAGGAACCCTCCGAATACAGCTGTCAGCACGAACTGCACATTTCCGATATTTCCGATGACCGGTCCCATGATACTCGCAAACGTATGCGCTCTGGAGGAGCTTTCAAACAGCTGCTCATTCAGCTTGTCGAACTCTTCCTCTGACATCCTCTCATGGTTGAACACCTTGACAACTCTCTGTCCGTTCATCCGCTCTTCCACGAATCCGGTCACATTTGCAAGGTCAAGCTGCTGCCGGATAAAGTATTTTCCGCTGTTTCCTGTAACAATCTTTGATATAAGGATCATAAGAGCGATCACGAGCACCGCCAGGACCGTCAGCAGCGGACTCAAGACCAGCATGGCAATAAACGTAACGATAATCGTCAGTGATGACATCAGCACCTGCGGGATCGACTGGTTGATCATCTGCCTCAGCGTATCCGTATCGTTCGTGTAAAGGCTCATGATAGAACCATTTGTATTCTGATCAAAATAGCGGATCGGCAGCTTCTGCATGTGCTCGAACATTTCATCACGGACACGCTTCAGGACGCCCTGCCCGATCGTTACCATCAGCCTGCTGTATATAAATGTCGCAATGACGCCGCAGAGGAAGATCGTTCCAAGCACGGTAAGCGCCATATAAAGCTCGCTGTAATCCGGATCCTGCTGCCCGATCAGCGGGATGATGTAGTCATCCAGGAGGAACCGCAGTGACAGCGAAACAGAGATCGAAGCGATGGAACTGATCAGGATACAGAACAGAACGATAATAAACTGTACCTTATAGGTTCCTGTCACATAACCGAGCAGGCGCTTTGCTGTCTTGATCGTGCCGCCGCTCACTCTTGGCCTTTCCTGTTTACTCATCGTCAGCGCCTCCTTTCACCTGTGATTCATATACTTCCCTGTAGATCGCATTTGTCTTAAGGAGTTCTTCTGATGTTCCGATGCCGTTGATCTCACCGTTCTCCATAACGATGATGACATCTGCATCCTCAACCGAAGAAATCCTCTGTGCGATGATGATCTTTGTCGTATCCGGGATCTCTTCCCTGAACGCCTGACGGATCAGCGCATCTGTCCTCGTATCCACCGCGCTGGTAGAATCATCGAGGATCAGGATCTTCGGTTTCTTGAGCAGAGCTCTTGCGATACAAAGTCTCTGCTTCTGTCCGCCTGAAACGTTGTTACCGCCTTCCACGATCATCGTCTCATATTTATTCGGAAATTCATTGATAAATCCGTCCGCCTGAGCCAGACGACAGACTCTCTGGACCTCCTCATCGCTGGCATTCTCATCGCCCCAGCGGATATTTTCGTAAATGCTTCCGGTAAAGAGCACATTCTTCTGGAGCACCACAGACACCTGGTCACGGAGCGCCTTCAGATTATATTTGCGGACATCAATGCCGCCCACCTTTACGCAGCCTCCTGTCACGTCATAAAGCCTCGGGATCAGCTGCACAAGCGTACTCTTCGCGCTTCCCGTACCTCCGATGACTCCCACGATCTGACCGCTCTTAATATGAAGGTCCACATTCTTCAGTGAAAGGTTTCCGCCTTCTCCGGAATAGCTGAAGTCTACATGCTCGAAATCAATATCCCCATTGGGGACTTCCTTGATCGCGTCTTCCGAATCCTCCATCTCAGGCACTTCATCGAGCACCTCGCTGATACGGTCTGTAGACGCCTCCGCGATCATGATCTGGACGAACACGAATGTTACCATCATCAGAGAAGACAGGATCTGGATCGCATACACGATAACACTGGTAAGCTCTCCGGTCTGCATGGATCCGCCGATGATACTCTTTCCTCCGATGAGCACCATGATCAGCACGACCGCATAAACGGTAAACTGCATGATCGGCGAGTTCCAGGCAACAATCTTCTCCGCCTTTGTAAACAGCTTGAAGATCTTCTGAGAAATCTTTCCGAACTTTTCGTTCTCATAGTCTTCACGCACATACGCTTTGACCACGCGTGCCGCATTGACATTTTCCTGCACCGTGTTGTTCAGGACGTCATATTCATCAAACACCTCGATAAAGTGCGGATGCGCTTTTTTCGCGATCCAGATCAGCACGCCTCCCAGGATCGGTATCGAAATAAGGAGGATCAGCGCGATCGGAATGCTGATCGTCATCGTCATGATCAGAGAAAGAACGATCATGATCGGCGCTCTCGCCAGCAGACGGATGGTAAACATATATGCCATCTGCACGTTCGTAATGTCCGTCGTCAGCCTGGTCACAAGCCCGGACGTTGAAAAATGGTCGATATTTCCAAACGAAAAATCCTGTACCTTATAGAAAATATCATGACGGAGATTCTTCGCATATCCCGCTGATGCGATCGCTGCTGTCTGTCCCGCCTTCGCACCTAAAAACAGAGCGAACACTGCCATTACAATGAGCAAAAGCCCCAGCCTGATGATATATCCCATATCCCCGCCGTCTATTCCAATATCAATGATATTAGCCATCAGAAGCGGGATCAGGACTTCCATCAGGACCTCCAGAGCCACCAGGATCGGCGTCTGGATCGTCTGTCTCTTATATTCCCGGACAGAACGGAGTAATTTCCTATTCATGGTCTTTTATCTCCTCTCCTCTACTCTTTTTCTCATTACCTAACAAGTTCTCGGACATCTGTGCCAGTACATTCTTGCAGATCTTCATATCCTCCTTCGAGATCCCCTGCTTCAGGATCTTTTCCATGGAGCTTATGTTGGAAAGAATCTCTTCACGGACGCCTTCCGCCTTTTCAGTCGGAACTATTTTCTTGAGCCTCGCGTCCCATTCCACGCTCTCTCTGACCACAAAGCCGTTCTTTTCAAGAAGCTGCAGTATCCCGGACGCTGTGGATCGCCGGATCTGAAACTCCTTCTCAATATCTCTCTGATAGATATCATGGTCCAGGCCCTGGAACAGGATATAATGCAGAACCCTCTTCTGCATACTCGTCAATTCGCTCTCTTCCCTATGAAAACGCATCTGTCTTTTCAACTGATGCGAGACCATATTGATCAGCCTGCCTGCATCGTCATGCGCCGGATTACGCGCATCTTTCACACACATATCGCATACGCTCCCTCTTGCTTTGTTCGGTAACTAACAATATAGTATAAAGAATTTTTTTTATTGTCAATCATCAAACTGCACAAAAGGGCACGTGTATTCATGCGAAACATAGTCTGTTTTCTCCCTGTCCGGCCCTGCCCATTTTTTTACGTTTTCTTGAATACTTATGCATACCATATGAACAACTTCTGTTATTTACATAGAATTTACCTCTTTTTTAATATAATTCTTCGTTTTTTCGCACAAAAATATGGTAAAACGATTCAAAAAATTGTATAATGAAAGATACAAAAATGAAAGAGAGGGCTCACTATGAAGCAAAATAACATGTTAGCTATGATTTTGGCTGGTGGTCGGGGAACTCGTCTGCATGAATTAACCAAAAAAATGGCAAAACCTGCCGTTTCATATGGCGGAAAATACCGCATTATTGATTTTCCCCTTAGCAACTGTGCGAACAGCGGAATTGATGTTGTCGGAGTTCTGACACAATACGAATCCATCCAGCTCAACAGTTATGTTGCAGTCGGACGCCGCTGGGGTCTGGATGCAAAAAACAGTGGTGTATATGTACTTCCGCCGCGTGAGAAAGCAGACGCCAACCTTGACGTTTATAGAGGCACTGCGGATGCGATTTCCCAGAATATCGATTTTATCGATACATTTTCACCGGAATATCTTCTTATCCTTTCCGGCGATCACATTTACAAAATGAATTATGCTAAGATGCTTGCATATCATAAGGAAAACAATGCCGATGCAACGATCGCAGTCATCGAGGTTCCCATGAAAGAGGCAAGCCGCTTCGGTATCATGAACACAGACGAAGAAACCGGACATATTGTTGAATTTGAAGAAAAACCGGAGCACCCGAAGAGCAATCTCGCTTCCATGGGTATCTATATCTTCAACTGGAAGCTGCTTCGCAAGATGCTGCTGGCTGATATGAAAGATTCCGAGTCAAGCCATGACTTCGGAAAGGATATCATTCCTGCACTTCTTAATGATGGAAAACTTCTCTACGCATACAAGTTTAAAGGATACTGGAAAGATGTTGGAACGATTGATTCCCTCTGGGAGGCGAACATGGATCTCCTCAGCAAGAACAACGAGCTTGATCTCCACGATCCGACCTGGAAGATCTATACAGAGGATGTGACATCTCTGCCGCAGTACATAGGAGCTGACGCTAAGATTGAGAAAGCATTTGTCACACAGGGATGCGTGATCGACGGCGAGGTCAAAAATTCCGTACTGTTCACCGGCGCCAAGGTAGCTGCCGGCGCTAAGGTCATCGACAGCGTGCTGATGCCGGGTGCCGAAGTGGAAGAAGGAGCAGTGGTCCAGCGTGCACTTGTAGCTGATGAAGTCAAGATAGGTAAAAATGCCGTTGTCGGTGCCGCTGACAGCGAACATATCGAACTTGTTGCAAAACGTGTAAAGGGGGAAGAATAATATGAGTCAGGCTTTTGGAATTGTTAATTTTGCCGGAAACCATATTCAGGTAGACGGACTTCAGGAATACCGTCCCGCCGGGGCTTTCTCATTCCTCGGCAGATACCGTGTGATCGACTTCCCGATCTCCAACATGAGCAACAGCGGGATTGACACGATCCAGGTTTATATAAGAAGAAAACCGCGTTCTCTCACCGAGCATCTCGGAACAGGACGTCACTACAATATCAACTCTAAGCGTGGCAGACTTCACATACTGTATACAGAGTCTAATATGGTAAGCGATATCTATAACACTGACATCGCCGCTTATATCGAAAACAGAGATGTACTCGAGCGCGTGCCTCAGCCTTACGTAGTGATTGCACCGAGCTATATGGTATATACAGCAGACTACAGCGAGCTGTTAAAGACACATATCGAATCCGGAGCTGATATCACCCTGATGTACCATTCCGTAGACAGCGCAAAAGAAGAATTTTTAAGCTGCTACACGCTGGATATCAACAAACAGAAAGGCGTCGACGCGATCACACCGAACCGCGGCAATGCAAAGAACAAGAACATCTTCATGGATACTTATGTAATGAAGAAAGAACTGTTCCTTGACCTTGTAACAAAGGCACACAAAATGTCCGCTATGTACTCACTCGTTGACATTATAGATGAGCAGTGCCATGAACTTGATGTGCGCGCAGTACCGCACCGCGGATACTTCGCCTCCGTTACAGATTTCAAGAGCTACTATGATGCGAACATGTCTCTGATCGACCTCAAAAATGCTATGAACCTGTTCGCAAATGACTGGCCGGTCTACACTCGCACCAACGATTCCTGCCCGACACAGTATTTTGACAGCAGCTCCGTGAAATCATCTGTTGTATCCAACGGATGCCTGATCGAGGGTACGATCGAGAACTCCGTCATCGGAAGAGGATGTATCATCAAAGAGGGCGCTATCGTTAAGAACTGCGTCATCTCTTCAGACGTGGTGATCGGCAAGGGCGTTCACGTAGAAAACGTAGTCGTAGACAAACACGCGAAGCTGATCCGCGGAAAGAGGATCATCGCTTCTCCGGAAAAACCGGGCTATATCAAACGCGGCGATACACTGTAAATTCGGGTTTACTGAGCGGATGAATGAGGCGTCAAAGGGGCGGGTGTTATAACGCAGGACCGTTTCGCTCTACCTCATCCGTTTGAAGTCTCTGCTTTTATAACACCCGCCCCTTTGACTCACACTCACCCGGTCAGCAGAGCCACTCCAACGGGAAGCTTCGGCAGTTTTCAGCCACCTTCCGGAGCTTTTAGTTTTTCTTCCCCTTCGGAACGGAGCTTGAATCCCCCGCACCTAATCTCAGATTACGTCTTCGATTTTCTCTCTGCCCTGCCGTTTTCGAACGTTATACCAACCAGAAGTTTCCGCTGACAAACCCGAATTTATCTCCTGTTTTTACGATAGATGATCGCCAGCCCCTTCAGCAGCAGTGTTTCATCCAATATGATCTTTCTCCTGCAGTAGGGCACGATCTTCCTCGCCAGGCCGCCTGTCGCGATCACTGTCATTCCTGCTCCCAGCTCTTCTTCCAAGCGGTCTATGATCCCGTCGATCGCGGCGGCGCTGCTGTATATGATCCCGCTCTTCATGCATTCAACGGTATTTTTCCCCACGATATGTTCCGGCGCCTCAAGTCCGATACCGCCCAGCTGAGACGCATGCGCGGTCAGGGAATCAAGGGAGACTCCGATTCCCGGGTAGATCATCCCGCCCACATAGTTTTTGTTCTTGTCGATGACGCACACGGTGTTGGCGGTCCCAAGGTCAAAGATCAGCATCGGAACCGGGTACTCTGCGATCCCCGCCACCGAATCCACGACCAGATCGCTTCCCAGCTGCGCCGGATTATCGATGCGGATGTTAAGACCTGTTTTGATCCCTGCTCCGACAACGAGCACCTCCGTTTTCAGGATTTTTTCCACCGCCAGCTTGGCAGCTGTAGTGATCTCCGGTACGACCGATGAGATAATGCCGCCTTCCAGCTCTGTCCTTTTAATATGGTAAATGTCCAGGACATTCTTAATGTCGATCGCGTACTCCAGCTCCGTCTTGGTCCGCACTGTGGAGATCCGTTCAACAAAAACACACTCGGAGCCGTCGATACAGCCGATGACAATATTCGTATTTCCGATATCAATAGCCAAAATCATTTCTGAAACCTAATCTTTCCCTGATATTTTTCTTCAGAAGGACCTTGCCGATGCAGAGAGTCAGGATGCCCGCAATGATCGCTTCCGGCACGCCGTTTATACCAATGACTGTGAGGATGAATCCGTAAACAGCTGACACGGCCACATCGTTCGCCGCCGCATAGGCCTCCCTGAAAAATACAAATATCAGATTCATGACAAGCAGAGTATTCACAAGCGCTCCGGAAACACCCGCAAGAACGAGCCCGACACCTGACACGCTGCTCTTCTTCGCAAACTTTTTCACCAGCTTATAGACAAAGAACGGCACGACTCCGACAAGGATCCTCGGAACGAAACAAATGATCACACTCCCAATTCCTCCGCTCACATCACCGATGCTGTAAAACGGAGTAAATACAAACGATGTCGGGGTCGGATTCATCGTGTTGTTGATAAAGCTCGTAAGTCCGAAAAGAAATCCGAGCGCCGCGCCCTTCTTCGGACCCATCAGCAGTGAAGCGATAATGACCGGGACGTGTATAATCGTCGCCCGTGTGAATCCAAGCGGGATATATCCGAGAAAGGGGGTGAATGCCATGATGCAAATGATCGCACCAAAGATCGCCACCTGGACCATGCTCATTGTACTGATTCTGCTTCCTGCCTGCGGCTGTGCGTTTCCGCCCGCCTGCTGCCTGTCTGTTTTTAAATTATTCATAACTGCCTCCTTCGTTATCATTCTCTCTTCGAGATACAATACTGTTGGCACAGCTTTACAATACTGTAAGCGCTGCATGTAAACACTATTTAGTTTTTAAATTCATTTTTTAATTTCTACCGGATGATCAATCCTCTTTTTTCGTCCTGCGAGCCAGGATCTGATCCAGGATCTTTGAGGCTGCCTCCTCTTTCGACATAAGCTCGAGTGAAACTTCCTCGTCTTCCGTAATGATCGTGATCACATTCGTATCGCCGCCAAATCCGGCGCCCTCCACCTTCAGGCTGTTTGCCGCGATCATATCCAGATTCTTCTTTTTCAGTTTCTTTCTGGAGTTCTCCAGCACATTCTCTGTCTCCATAGAGAATCCGCACAGGAACTGCCCCGGACGCCTGTGGCTTCCCAGATACGCCAGGATGTCATCCGTGCGCTCCATCTCCATAGACAGTTCGCCGTCCGTTTTCTTCACCTTTTCACTGCTCACATTCTTCGGTCTGTAATCCGCGACCGCGGCAGCTTTGATGATGATATCCTGCTCATCCGCCCTGGAGGTGACCTCCTCGAACATCTCCCTCGCCGTCGTGACCGGAACGATATTGACAAACTCCGGTTTCTGCACTGCTGTAGGTCCGCTCACGAGCGTGACCTCAGCGCCTCTGCGCATACACACTGCTGCAATGGCATAGCCCATTTTCCCGGTAGAGTGATTCGTGATGAAGCGTACCGGATCTATCGGCTCCTGTGTCGGTCCTGCCGTCACCAGAACCTTCAGGCCCTTCATGTCCTTCTCACATGCAGTCTCCCTGAGGATATACTCCAGCAGGAGCTGCGGCTCCGGCATCTTGCCGGCGCCCGTATCGCCGCAGGCAAGGTAGCCTTCAGCCGGCGCGATCACCTCATAGTCGTACTTTTTCAGGATCTTCAGGTTGTCCTGCACGATCGGATTCTCGTACATGTTTGTGTTCATCGCCGGTGCGACGATCTTCCTGCATCTGCACGCCATGACTGTAGTCGTCAGCATATCATCCGCGATACCGTGGGCGATCTTCCCGATAACATTAGCGCTTGCCGGTGCGATCATCACCACATCGGCCTTTTTCGCCAGGGATACGTGCTCTACGCTGAACTCAAAGTTTCTGTCAAACGTATCCACAAGGCACTTATTTCCCGTCAGTGTCTCGAATGTGATCGGATTGATGAAATTCGTAGCATTCTCCGTCATCAATACGTGCACATCCGCATCAAGCTTTTTGAGAGAGCTGGCAAGATAGGCTATCTTGTACGCGGCGATGCTTCCCGTGACTGCAAGCAGGACTGTTTTTCCCTTCAGCATATAATGCCCCCTTTCTTTCATATTTAACAGATTCCGCGCCGGAATCTCCGGCATCAGGCACTGTTTTTCCGCTTCATTATATGGCATCGTATAGAAAAAATCAATTTTTGCCTGCGTTTTCATCTCTACTTTTTGAGAAAAATGTAATATAATGTTGGGTAAATGATGAAAAAAGGAGCATTTACTACCATGCTGAAGTCCTATATTGCCTTCGACGTTGAGACGACCGGTCTCAATCCTATGGAAAATGAGATCATCGAGATCGGAGCGCTGAAAGTCAGAAACGGAAAAGTTGCAGAACGTTTTATGGAATTTATCCATCCTCAGAGTCCGATCTCGACAGCGATCACAGATCTAACCGGGATCACGAACGAAATGGTAGCATCTGCACGCACCCGTGGGGAGGTAGTCTCTGATTTTCTTGATTTCTGCGAAGACGACGTGCTGATCGGTCACAATGTTTCGTTCGACTACAGCTTCATGAAGAGCAGTGCTGCGAAAGACGGGATGCCGTTTGAGAAAATGGGGATTGATACTCTCAAGATCGCGCAAAAAGTACATAAGGACCTGGATTCCAAAAGTCTTGGAAGTCTGTGCGCGTATTATAATATAGAAAACAAATCCGCACACCGGGCATACCACGACGCACTTGCAACGGCAAAGCTTTATCAGACGCTCGCCCATTATTTTGAAGCGGACGATCCGAAGCTCTTCAAGCCTGTACAGCTCATATACAAAGTGAAGGCGCCGCAGCCCGCCACGCAGAAACAGATTGCTTTTCTTTCCAGTCTTTCCCGCAAAAAGGGAATTGTCCCGCACTGGGACCCGGAAACGCTCACACGAAATGAGGCTTCCAGGCTGATTGATTCACTGCTGAAGGGATGATCTGCGCCAAATAGTGCCCTGCTATGCCGCTTTCGCCTTTTCAATTCGCTTAATGGCAACTTAGCCGGCTTTTGCCGAGATCCATGCTCTATGTAAGCATTCCGCGAATGAAGGCCGCATCCTGCAGTAGTGTTCGTTTGCCTTACCTTTATCTTGATTATATGCTATACTTCTAGTGTAAGGTGGAAAAACTTTCACGCAACTGTCAATACTCTCACCATGAAAGGATGTGTTACTATGCCATTACGGCAGCAAAACAAAGAGTATACCATTGAGGATATCTATGCCCTGCCGGATGGACAGCGGGCAGAGCTTATTGACGGCCAGATGTATATGATGGCACCGCCCACGCGGAGGCATCAGCAGATACTTGGCGCCCTCTATCGTAAGGTTGCGGACTACATCGACAAAAAAGGCGGCTCCTGTGAGGTTGATATTGCCCCATTTGCCGTATTTCTGAACGAAGATGACAAAAACTATGTCGAACCGGATATCAGCGTTATATGTGATGCCGATAAGCTTTCGGACAAAGGCTGCACTGGTGCGCCGGACTGGATCATTGAGATCGTCTCGCCGGACAGCAGGCGGATGGACTACTATACGAAACTGTTCAAATATCGTACTGCAGGTGTTCGCGAATACTGGATTGTTGATCCAGAAAAAAACAGGATCACGGTTTATTCGTTTGAGTCTGATGATACCGCAGAATATACTTTCTCTGAGGCTGTCAAAGCCGGGATCTACAATGATCTGGAGATTGATTTCCATTCAATAGATATCTAAGTAAAAGACTGCTGCCCCCCTTGGTTGGGCGGCCGTTATACAACATTAAGCAATAATTATAAAAGTGCCCTGTCCTCCACGGGATAGAGTGCTTTTCTATTTCATTGTGGGTAAATTGTGGGGACGGCTTGAATTTCACCCCTCTCCATGTTATACTATCCCACGTTGTAAAGCCCACTACACGCAGGCTGTCGCTGGCAGCCTGCTTTTCACGCTAAGGCGAAAACCAAGGTCTACCGGGCTTGCCGCCGATTCCCGGCGTAAAGGGAAGACAGAAAAGCCTTCCACCGGAAGCCTTTCCTATCCGCTTAGGCGCGAGTGTTCGAGACCTTCCACTCGTAAAACAAAACTAAAGGAGAACAAAAAATGAAAACATTCAGACAGAACCGTGTGCTGTTCATGGCACAGGCGGCGATGATCGCTGCAATCTATGTGGTACTGACCGTCATCGGAGCATCCTTCAGCTTCGGACCGATCCAGGTCAGGATTTCCGAAGCTCTGACGATCCTGCCCGTATTCACCCCTGCTGGTATCCCGGGCGTGTTCCTTGGCTGTCTCATCAGCAATATTATCACCGGCGCGCTACTCCCGGATATTATTTTCGGAAGTCTCGCTACGCTGATCGCAGCAGTCGGTACATGGCTTTTGAGGAATAAGAGCAGATTTCTGGCTCCGGTGCCTCCGATCCTTGCGAACGCGGTCATCGTACCGTTTGTCCTGAAATACGCTTATATGGAGCCGCTCCCGATTCCCTTCATGATGCTGACCGTAGGGCTCGGCGAGGTGATTTCCTGCGGTGTGCTGGGAATGCTCCTCTATACAGCACTGAGTCAATACAAAAATATAATTTTCAAAACTGCAGTATAGCAGACTGAAAAAGGAAGCTGCCGTAACCCCTTCTGGTCCGGCAGCTTCCTTTTTTAATGCTTATATTTCGTTTTCTGCTTTTTCCATTTTTATCATATGCGCAGTTAATTCGGGATATATCCGATGAACGTATTTCCGCTTCCGCTCACCATGCTTTCCATGTCGCCGACGCCGACGGTATACGCGCCTCCCGAAGCCGGATCGATATAGGTGATATCCGTCCTGGTATATCCGGTAAGGAGGATCGCATGGCTCGCATCCGTCAGTGCGATCACAGGACATCCTTTGTTGATCACATAGAGCACCTGCTCGAGCGTGCATCCCGTCAGGTCCACTCTCTGCGCATCATACTGCTCCATATAACGCTCGCATGCCGCCAGAGAGGTCTCTCCCTCCTGCACCGCAAACGCGGCCGCATCTGTGGAATAGGCGAGATCACGGTTCCCTGTCTCCCACACATATGCCTGATCGGAAGAAATCACAACTCCTGAGACCTGCTGCGCCCTCTGGATCGCATATCCCGCTCTGTCATAGATCCCTTCCAGCTCTCCCATACCGTACACATAATATTTTACGCTGTCGTTGTCTCCGCTGATCGTAATGGTAAGCGGCTCTCCCGATACAAGCTGATTCGGCCTCAACACAGCAGGCTCGTCATTTTCCAACCCCTCTCCGAACGTAAGGCGCATCTGTGTCTGCATCCGGTCTGTGGTGTAGGTTTCAAGCGAGATCGTACTGTCATTCCGCTCCTCATTATTCGTGATAAATTCCTGCATGGCAGCATTATATACATTCCCGTTCTTAACCACTCTGTTCAGCGTGACCAGATTGTCCTCGATCAGAATATCTGTCGTATACATACCGCTGTCAACGAAAGAATAGCTTGTGACCACCTCATTGTCCGAGTTGCGGATCTCCAGCTCATACATGGGGGTCGTCTCTTCCCCTGAAGCAGTTATTCCTGCGTCCGCCGGATTGATCTTCCCGTAAATAAAATCGCTGTTCACAAATCCGAGAGGTCTTACCGCCTGCCCGTCTGCGGCCTCGATCGTATACTCATCCCCGCTCTGGAGATTCATCACCTTCAGCGCCGCAGCAGTATACAGCGTCCCATCCGTCTGATATGCCATCAGATGACCGTCGTCTGACACCGCATACTGGCCTTCTTCCAGGTTCTCCGCCAGCACAGTCTGCTCATCTTCTGCAAGATCGACCTGATAGAGCGTCCCGGAAGCAAGCACATAGACTCTCTCCTGGCTGTGATTATAGTACACCATCTTCCCGAGCTCATCTTCTGCAATCGCAAATGATTTCGTGCTCGGAATAAATGCTTTCTCCTCGATCGCGTTGCTGTCTATATTAAAATAGTAGATCCCGACTCCAACCTGTCCCTCGTGTTCTCCGCAGTTCATATAGCCGTACACGGCGAACGCCAGATTTCCGCTGTCGTCCATGCTGATGATCCTCACTGCATGCTGATCATTCCTGCTCCTCTCGTCGCGTCCTTCCCGGTTGGCAAAGCTGAACACCTGAGACAGTTCATTCGTTTCTCTGTTATAGAGCCAGAGATCCCTCTCCTGGACAAAAGCGGTTATCGTGTCATCCTTATTTGTCACATACTGGATATCGTCCGATGCGATGCCGAACTGTATACCGTCTTCATCAAACACTTTCCGGTTTCCGTTAAAGATCCGCTGCATATCGCGGTTGTAATCGAGAAGGTAGATCGTATCTCCGCTCACTCTCACCCGATAAAACTCTTTTACATTATAATCCTGGAGCTCGCCCTCATCATCCTCACATTCTACCTGGTATTTTGCGAGCAGAGAGGTGTAAACGCTGTTGCTCTCCTTGATGCTCCACTGTACATCTCCGGTGATCTGCGGATTCAGCTCTCCCCATTGGATATGAGTGATATCCGAGTGGATGTTTACCGTCTGGTAAGTAGTATTATCACTCTCTTCTCCCGGCTCCAGATACGGGCTTAGCTCTTCCGCAACAGCAGCCGTCTTGTCAAACGTCTTTGTATGAAAATCCTGTGCAAAGGCAAGGCACCTGGATGCCGTCACCTCGTCAGGACGCTCAATCCTCGTATAATAGCTGATCTCCTTTTCTCCGGCTGTCAGTATTACTTTTAATACGGCTTCCTGGACCGATTCATCCAGAGCGTCATTAAGCTCCAGCTTCATAGCCTGGTCTGCTGTGATATTTGTCACTTCTCCGGTCTTGTAGGTCTCTTCCCCGTCCAGAGAATACACCTCATACCTTATCCCGCTTATCTTATTGCCGTCAGCCTCCAGATTCATGGAAAGCGAGCCGTCGCTTTCCAGCGGAGTGATCGTATCTCTCATAGCAGTAATATCCATGTCATCCACATAGCCGAAAAGCGTGTTCACATCCTTTCCGTCTACTACGAATGATATCCTCGGCAGAGTCGGAGATCCCATATCGATGATCTCATCCTCCGTCCCCCTGTTGACCACCAGGCTGCTGATCACGAGCGCCGCGGCAAACAAAATAACCAAAACCCCTATCTTTATAACCCTTCTCTTCATTATTTATGATTCTCCCCTTTATCCGCCAGCAGAACTCCCAGTGTTGGCTTCACACCCAAAAGTTCTTCGCATTTTAAAATTTCTTTCGCAGCTTTTTCATTTCTCTCCCCATTTTTCACCGCTCTTATCAATACATTCTTCGGAGTATGCTCCATATCGATAAACTCCAGCAGCTGAGTCTCATATCCTTCCCTCTCAAGATATTTCGCTCTCAGGCCATCTGTGACGATCGCGGCGAACCGCTCTTTCAGCAGACCGTAGTCCATGACCGGAGCAAGGTCCTCATTTGCGATCTGACGGTTCAGCTCATGCTGACAGCACGGCACGGAAAGTATCACTTCCGCACCCCAGCCGACCGCTTTGGCCAGCGCATAGTCTGTCGCCGTATCACAGGCATGGAGCGTCACGACCATATCTGCGCTGTCAGCCCCCTCATACTCTGCAATATCACCTTCCAGGAACCGCAGCTTCTCATACCCATACTTTTCCGCCAGACGGCTGCAGTCCCTGATCACCTCTTTCTTCAGATCAAGTCCTGTAATCCTTATGTTATATCCTTTCAATCCATGCAGATAATAGTACATCGCAAATGTGAGATACGACTTTCCGCACCCGAAATCAATGATCGTAAGCTCTCTGTCCCGGTCGAGCCGCGGAAGGATATCTTCTATAAATTCCAGGAAGCGGTTGATCTGTCTGAACTTGTCTGTCTTCGTCCTGACGATCTTCCCGTCTGCTGTCATCACTCCGAGATCCTGCAGGAACGGGACCGGTACGCCTTCCTGGAGAATATACCTCTTTTTCCTGTTGTGGGACAGGTCTGCTTTCTCGCCCTGTGTCCTCCGTTTCTTCCGCTTGACGGTGACCTTGCCTTTTTTGCTCACGAGCACTGTGCATTCCTCGTTCACAGTCTCGATCTGCATCTGCCGGAATGCCTCCATATACTCCAGGATCTTTTTTTCTGCATCCGCGGCTCCCAGATTCTCGTGAAACGCCTGTGTTTTTGTAAATGACTCCAGTTGAAAATGCAGCTCGCCCTTCGTCTCCACAGGACGGACTTTTACTTTTATTATGCCCTCTTTTTTCACGGGATTACTTATGACCGCGCGGATAAAATCTATATTTAAAACTTCTTTCAGTAATTTCGAAATTTCTTCCATATCAAACCACCCCTTACCTGGTTTCTCCCCCTCTTACCTTTTTCATTGTAAAGCAAAAAAGAGTATGGTGCAAGTCAAAAGGGACAGTCCTTCAAAAAGAACCGTCCCTCCAATTCACTCAATATCTTCTCTTAGATTTTTAAACTCTTATCAGACTGTTCTACCAGGAATCCTTTCTCCCGGAGCATGTCCTCGATCAGATCGAGCGTCTCCTCGCTGTCTGCCTCCACCACGTGATAATGATAATCTGACGTGATATTCTTCAGCGGACTCGATTTTCCACTCCTGATATCCTTGATAAATTCTGCGGCCTTACGGCGCGACGTGATATTCAGATCCGCCTCCATATGCCCGTAGACCTTATGATTGACCATTACATTCTTCACACATCCGCCGAGATCCACGATCGAACACAGCTCTTCCTCGAGCTGGCCGTCCGTATGTCTCACCTTAAAAATACGGCTTACAGAAGACGGTTCGCTCAGGATGTACCCTCTGTTCGTAGATATGATTTCGTAGCCCGCTGCCCTGATCAGCGCAATGTCCTGCACGATCACCTGCCTGCTGACATCGTAGGACGCCGCCAGCGATTTCCCCGGCACAGGCGCACTGCTGCTCCTGATCTGATTTATGATAGCATTTCTTCTCTCCGATCCCGTCATCCGGCATCTCCCTTTCTTCTATATAAGATATCCTGCTACTCTACAGCATGAAGGTTTTTCATGGAAATGTCAAGTATCGGAGCAGAATGTGTCAGCGCTCCGCTGGAGATATAGTCCACTCCTACTTCCGTCAGAAGGCTGATGTTCTCCTTCGTCACATTTCCTGAGCACTCGGTCTCCGCCCTGCCGTCAATGATACGCACAGCTTCTCTCATCTCATCCGCAGACATATTGTCGAGCATGATGATATCTGCCCCGGCTTCCACTGCCTCTCTCACCATATCCAGATTCTCTACTTCGATCTCGATCTTCCGCACGAACGGCGCGTATTCCTTCGCCATCTGAACTGCCCGCGTAACGCTTCCCGCCGCTCCGATATGGTTATCTTTCAGGAGGACGCCATCGGAGAGGTTATATCTGTGATTATATCCTCCGCCCACACGGACCGCGTATTTCTCAAAAATTCTCATATTCGGCGTTGTCTTCCGCGTATCGAGCAGTTTCGTCCTGCTGCCCTTCAGCAGCTCCGCCACAGAGTAGGTATAGGTAGCGATCCCGCTCATTCTCTGGAGATAATTGAGTGCAACACGCTCTCCGGAAAGAAGCACTCGGATATCTCCTGTCACTCTTCCCATAAGCTGCCCCTTCTTCACCTCGTCTCCGTCCTTACAGTAAAACTCTGACTCGGTCTTTTCGTCCAGAAGCTCGAACACTCTGCGGAACACATCCAGTCCGGCGATGATCCCGTCCTGCTTGCAGATCAGCTCTACTTCACCTTTCACATATTCTTTCATCACAGCATTCGTGCTTACGTCTTCACTGGATATATCTTCTCTCAGTGCTTCCAGGATCAGGTGGTCGCATTGAAGTGTCATTGTAATCTTATTCATTTCTTTTTCTCCTATATTATTTCTTGTATAGTATATTCTTATGCAGTACGTTCTTCCGCAGCGCTTTCCGCAGGATCAGACGCTTCCGAATTTTTAAACTCGCTTTCTATCTTCTTCGCCGCCCGCTTCGCAAACACAAGGCTTTCCAGAAGGGAGTTGCTTGCCAGGCGGTTTGCCCCGTGGACTCCGTTGCAGCTGGTCTCCCCCACAGCAAAAAGGTTCTCCATGGAAGTCCTGCTGTCAGAATCCACCCAGACTCCTCCCATGAAATAATGCTGCGCCGGAACGACCGGGATGCACTCCTTCGTCACATCATACCCTTCTTCCAGACAGTGCTGGTAGATATTCGGGAAGTGCTCCATGATCGTCTCCTTGTCGATCCTTTCCATAGACAGCCACACATGATCCGTGCCGTCCTTTTTCATCTGCTCCTGTATCGCCTTCGTCACGACATCCCTCGGGAGCAGTTCATTTACAAAGCGTTCCTTATTTTTATCCAGAAGGACCGCGCCCTCTCCTCTGACAGATTCAGAGATCAGGAATCTGCGCCCCGGCTTTATAGAATACAGCGTCGTCGGATGGATCTGCACATAGTCCAGATGCTCCAGCCGGATGCCGTGCTTTTTGGATATCTCGACCGCGTCTCCTGTGAGATGCGGGAAATTCGTAGAATGCTGATAAAGCCCTCCGATCCCGCCGCTTGCAAAGATCGTATAACCCGCACGGATCGTGATCTTCCTGCCGTCGGCGTCTGTGGCAAGGATCCCCGCACATCTTCCGTCTTCCTCTATAATATCTGTCATTGTAGTATATTCAAAAATCTCAACATTCTCAAGCTTTTTCACCTGCGCAAGGAGCTTGCTCGTGATCTCCTCTCCCGTGATATCCTCGTGGAACAGGATCCTCGGTCTCGAATGCGCTCCCTCTCTGGTAAATGCATACTCTCCGTCCTTTTTCTGGAACTCCACGCCATATCCGATCAGATCGTGGATGACATCCCGGGAATTTTTGATCATAATATCCACGGATTCCTTCCTGTTCTCATAGTGCCCTGCACGCATCGTATCTTCGAACCAGCTGTCATAATCATCCTCATCGCGCAGGACACAGATCCCGCCCTGCGCCAGGAACGAATCGCTGCTCTCCAGGTCTGACTTAGTGATCATGATGATCTTCCTGTCCGCAGGCAGGTTCAGCGCGCTGAACAGGCCGCCCACGCCAGTCCCTGCGATCACTACATCTGCATTCATTTCCATATTTAACATCCCTTTCTGCCGTCTCGGCATATTCTCCAAGCTATTTTGCCAGCTCAAGCATTCTTTCCAGCGGATATTCCGCCGTTTTCCTGAGAGCATCCTCCATCTTCACTTCATTCTCCCCCGTCTTAAGAACATGGAGTATCTTTTCCGGAGTGATCATCTTCATATCCATACAGACAGGCTCTGTATCTGTAAACCAGAACTTCTTGTCCGGATACTGCTTTTCCAGTTCATATCTGACGCCATTCTCCGTGCAGATGATAAATTCTTCCGCCTCACTCTTCCCTGCATAGCTGATGATCCCGGACGTGCTCCCTATGTAATCTGAGATCTCAAGCACCTCCGCAGGGCATTCCGGATGAGTGAGCACCTCCGCCGCCGGATGCTCTGCCTTCGCCTTCAGGACCTCTGCAGTCTGCATCTTCTCATGCACAGGGCAGTACCCGTCGTTGTATACAAAATTCTTTTCCGGCGCCAGCCCCGCTATATAGTGCGCAAGATTCCGATCCGGAATAAAGAAGATATTCTTATTCGGAAGCGCCTTGACGATCCGCACCGCATTGGCCGACGTCACACAGACGTCAGAATGGCTCTTCAGCTCCGCAGTTGAATTGATATAGCATACGACCGCGAGATCCTCATATTTCCTGCGCATCTTCTCTATCGTCTCCACGTCCGCCATATGCGCCATGGCGCAGTCCGCCGCAGCATCGGGCATCAGCACGGTCTTCTCCGGGTTCAGCACTTTCGTGCTCTCTCCCATAAAGGAAACACCGCAGAATACGATCGTCTGCTCTTCAAGCCCGACGGCGATCTTGCTCAGGTAAAACGAATCTCCGACATAATCCGCAAGCTCCTGGACCTCCGGGCTGACATAATAATGCGCCAGGATCACCGCATTTTTCTCCTTCTTCAGTTTCTCTATTTCTTCTCTGACTGTCATGTCCACACCTCTTCCAACCCTTTTCGCATTAGTATAGCACTGTAGTTTACAGGTGACAAGACACATGATTTTACAAAAAAATGTCAAAAGGTTAACACCCTTTTGACATTTTGCTCAAAAGTATTCTCTAATTTCAAGACTCGCTTGCGAGTCTTGGCGCGGGATTCGAGTCAGCTTTAGCTGACATAATACATCTTCGAATCCCTGCGCATCCTCGCGGAGCGTATATCAGATGGGAGGTTGACACCCGCCACTAATACAAATCTGTTACTCATCGCTTATAGAGACGGGAGTCATCTCCCATCTGATATACTGCCCGCGTCCGCTCGCCGTCGTCCTCAAGCTCTACCTGCGGGAAGCTCTGGATATACTGCTTGAACTGAGAAAAGCCATAATCTCTCACCTTGAAGTCGCCGAACTTCATCCTGATCCTGTTCCCCAGAGATCCCAGCGAGATCCCGTAACGCCCGTTGCTCCGGATCTGCTGGATGATATACTCTTCCAGCCTCTCCTTTTTGCTCTTGTCCTCGTAAAGCGTGACCGTCACCTTCGTCCCTTCCTGGATCAGCTTCAGCTTCGGGAATGTCTCCAGGAATTTTGACAGAAGGCTGTATCCATACCGCCTCACGTCAAAATCCGGATACAGCTTGACAAGACGGCTTCCCACTTCGCCAAGGCCGGTCTCCCTGTCGTCATTCTGATTTTCTGTGATGATCTTGATCACAGCCTCCTCGATCTGGTCACGGGACACCGCATTCTCTTTCTTCTGTTCTTTTTCCTGCGGATGATGGCTTGTATTCCGCTCCTCTTTCTCCATCGTATTGTCTTCCAGAAGGAGCTCCAGCACGGTAAAAATATCGCACGCCTTCCTGAACGGCGACGGCGTCTTATCCTCTCCCATCCCGATCACCGTCTTGCCGCTCTCCCGCAGACGGCTGGCCAGCTTTGTAAAATCACTGTCGCTGGATACCAGACAGAATCCTTCCAGCTCGCTCGTATAGAGCATGTCCATGGCGTCGATGATCATCGCCGAATCCGTGGCATTCTTGCCATGCGTGTAGCTGAACTGCTGGATCGGCGTGATCGAGTTCTGCAGCAACTCCTCCTTCCAGCTCGCATTGTTTGTCTTCGTCCAGTCTCCGTAGATCCTTTTGTATGTCACATTGCCGTACTTGGACAGCTCATCCAGTATGGGCTTGATATATTTTGCAGACACATTGTCCGCATCGATCAGGAGTGCGAATCTGTCTTCCATCTCATATACTCCTCTCCGTCAAGATTTTTCCATATAAATGTTCCGTTCTCACAGATCATATAGCTGTGGGCCGAGCCTTCCTTCGGTATCGATACAGATCCCGGATTCAGATACCGGTATATTCCGCCGTCCTTTCCCTTGATCTCATCACATGCCGGTATGTGGGTATGACCGTTCAGAAGAATATCGCCGTCCTTCATCGGCGGAAGATGTCCGGGATTGAACACATGTCCGTGCGTGGCAAAGATCGCCGCCCCCTCCAGCTCCACATAACAGTAATCTGCCAGGATTGGAAAATCGAGGACCATCTGGTCCACCTCTGTGTCACAGTTTCCCCTCACACAGAGAAGCTCATTCCTCATCGGATTGAGCATAGCGATCACCTCCTTCGGCGCATAGCCGTCCGGCAGGTCATTGCGGGGACCATGGTAAAGGATGTCCCCCAGAAGAAGCAGGCGTCCTGCCCCCTCTCTCTTATATGCCTCTATCATCTGCGCGCAGTACAGCGCAGAACCGTGAATATCAGATGCGATCATCAATTTCATACTGCCGTTTCCTCCTTTCGAAGCAGATCATAGTCTTCTCTCTCAAATTCCTGGATCGAGATATGCTTTTTATTCGGATTTGCATACACAAATGTCTTATCTACATTTTCCAGATAGTTCTGGATCTTGTCGTTCGTCGCGCTGATGACTGCCTGGAACCCGAGCCCCCGGATCAGGGAGATACAGCTTGCCACCTTCTCTGCATCCATCTTGGAGAACGCCTCGTCGAGAACGACCAGCCGGATCGTGGGAGCGCGGCGGATCTTCGGCGATAGATTGATGCGGTACACCTGTGCGAAGCTGGCCAGAAGAGCGATATACAGCGGGTTCTGTCCCTCGCCGCCCGAGTTCTTTCGGATCATCCTGCTCAGTCCGATCTTCATCTCCTTGTCGCCATGGATGATCTGCTGCATGTCAAACGAGAGATACGTCCTGTAGTCCGCATACTTTTCCATGTTCTTTTTGGCCTCTTCCAGCTCTTCTCTTGCAGCGTCCTCCGGAGGAATAAAGATATTGATCAGTTCATTCATCATTTCTCCATATTCCTCTTCGTGCTCCATCGTAAACATATTGAGCTGGTTCTCCATGCCACCGGAGAGCTGCGCCGGATTGATGCTCAGCGAATCATCCATGAACATCTTATAAAACCTTCCGTCCGGTCCTTTGTTCTTCGTGATGACGAACTGATATTTATCCTTTCCAAAATCAAGTCTGCTGATGATCCTGTTCAGCTCATCCTTCATCTGATACGCCTCCAGGATCGCGCTCCTTATCTTATAGATAAAGTCCTCCTTGAAATGCTCTACCGCCGTGCGGGCCTGTTCCCTCGCCGCCTGTCTGTATTCCTCCAGCTCATCGCACTGAAGCTCTGACAGAAGCCTGTCATAGGGATCATTCTCTGTGATCATGGCGGAAAAGGTCCTGTTCGGATAACTTTTCAGATAGAATGTCCGTCGTTCCACAAGCCTGCTGTATGCATTATTTCTTGCATTTTCAAGGGATGCCCTGTCCGATATCCTCTGCTGCCTGAGATACTCAAGATTAGAAGAGCGCTTGTTTTCAAGATATTTTTTAAGCTTTATTTCCATATTATCATTTTCTTGAAAACTTTTTTCTTTCTCATTCAATTCATTACTAATCTCAATATAATTTTTTCGGTACCGTTCTCCGTCAGACTGGATCTTCCAGATAGTCTGCTGCAGTTTTTGCAGGGATTCCTTCATTTCATCCTGCCCTGCAAGCAGCTGTTCCTTCTTTTCTTCCCATACAGAGACAGCGCCATCTCGCAATTTAATAATTTCTTCAGAAAGTTCTATTTTTCTTTCATCCCACTTTAATATCTCATCAATATCTTTCATCCACTGGAGATAATCTTCTTCCGGCTGCGCAAGGCTCTCCATCCGGAGCATCCTTCCTGCCTCTTCTTTCATTTCCTGCAATGGGATGCGTTTCTCCTGGAGCTCCTGACATCTGTTTTCCAGCCTGCGGATCCGCTGGCGCGTACTCGTCTCTCCAATGAATGCCCTGCGCGTATAGTTGTCCGGATTGATATACTGCAGACGGAATCCCTTATAGAGCATGCAGTCCGGTGTGATTCCGATCTTCTGCAGGCGCAGTTCCTCCACGGTGCTGCATTTCATCACACTGCCCAGCACATATTCTACATACGCTTTTATATAGTCTTCCTTCGAGGTCACTTCCTCGGCAAGGGAGCCCGGCACAGCGCCTGCCGAATGTCTACTGTACTCCAGCGCCTTCTCAGTGTCCAGCAGGGCAGCACGGGAATACCTTTTTTTGTCCATATCCCTGTAGACTTCCATTGCCGCTCCGGCATAGGCAGGCTCGACAAAAAGGAGGAGCTTGTTGTTCCCGAGATATCCCTCCACGGCATTGTGCCATGTCTCATCCCTGACGTCCAGAAGGTCTGCCAGGATCTGGACATTGACCACCCTTCCGCACTTTTCGCGCAGGCGGTTCCTAAGCTCGTATCGCGCTTCTTCAAGTTCTCTCGGATAGGCCTTCTTCCCCTGTCTGAGAGCTTTCAGCTCGTCCCTGGCCGCTTTCTCTTCCTTTCGGATCTCCTTGAGCTCCGCCTCTGCATCCTTCAGGTCTTCTTCCAGGCTTCCGCGGAGAGAAGCCAGGCTTTGCTTCAGACGAAGGAGAGCATTCTCATCTATATCCTGCGCTTCGAACCTTTCAATATCCCAGATCGTCTGATTCGGCGTCACATCCTTTTGCTTCCACTCAGAGAGCCCTTCTGCCGTCTTCTGCCACCTTGCTCTGCTGTTCCCGAGCCGTTCCAGCGTCTCGTTTACTCCCGTCAGCTCCTTTTCCAGCGCCGAGTAACCGCTGTCCGCGATCCGCAGGATCACTTCCTCATACTCTTTCCTGAGTTCTTCCTGCTTTTCTTCCGCGCGTCTCTTCATCGTCTCTATCCGCGACTGCTCCTCCGCACTCTCCGTGATCCGGTTCTTCAGCTCACTGACCTTTTCCCGCATCTGCAGGATCTCCAGCTTCTCGATCTCATAATCACATTCTTCGACCGCTTCATTTCCCGCCGCATAGTCCGCATATCGTTCGGCGATCTCCTGGAGATGACCGACCTCGCGCATCGTCTCCTCGATCTTGCTGCGCATCCGCCCATACTGCATGACACTTTCCTGCAGATCCTCGATATGGATATCCTTCTCCATACAGATATATTCTTTTACAAAATCCTCCAGTTTGATGTTCATACGGAAGGGAATGGCACGTTTAAATAACCTTGGAAACTTTTCCATGTCCAGACCGCCGAGATAAATGTCATACAGCTGGCGCCGGAATCGCTCATTGCTGGGACCGCAGTAATACTGATCCGACGGGAAAGACCGCTGCAGATACTCCCTCACTTCCCCTGTCGTCAGACATCTCCGGTCCGCTCGGTACTGATTCTCCAGGAGACCTCCTGTATGCCAGAAGAAAAGTCTGCCGATCTCATTGGTAGAAGTCTCCACATCAAACACGACTCCGACACACTGCTTTTCTCTCGTATCAGTCTGTTCAAACTCCAGTACGATCGTGCTGGAAAAGTTCTTATTCCTCAGATACTCCGATTCATTATTCTCCCCGATATTCACCATGCCCCGGAGATATTCGATCAGCGAGCGGTCCGAATCATCTGCGGCCGCCTTGTTAAAGAATCCCCGGCCGTCTGTATTCGCATAGAGCACGATCTGGATTGCATCGATCACAGTGGATTTTCCACTTCCCGAGTGTCCGGTAAAGAAGTTTACCCCCTCGCTGAAGCTAAGTATTTTTCTGTCGATATAATGCCAGTTATTCAGACAGATCTTCGATAGTGCCTTGAACGGCTGCTTCTTCTCCAACATAATCCTCCTCACTGAATGTATTCAACAGTTCTCTGACGCTGTCTCCCATGAGCACCGCATTGATGCACGGGTAGATCACAAGCCGCGTATTCTCGTCCAGCTCTTCTAAGACATCCATGGGCTCTATGATCTGATATTTCTTCAATAACGCGATCGTCCTGCGCATTTCCGTCGGAGACGGAATAGATCCGAGCACGTGAAACTCTCCGGCTTTTCCGTTCAGCATCCCCATCGTCACCGCTGCATAGCTGCTGGATGACGCTGACGCCATCTGCTCGTCATACAAAACCTTCAGCACGAGAAGATATATCGTCGCCAGCCTGGGAAGCTTCTCTCCCCACAGCGCCTCATCCTGGATATAGATCACTCCCATATGGATATTCTGCCTTAGAGAGATGCCAGATATCACGAAATACTCTCTTAAGAAATCTAAGTGTTTCTCCGCAATCCTATACTCTCTGACAGGCGTCATCCTTCCTGTCCTTCTGTCAAACTTTCTCTCCAGAAGAAAGGTCTGTTTAAAAAGAGTCTGTATCACCTCTTTCATGCCGTCCTTTTCTTCATCTGTCAGCGCTTCATAATATTCTATCATTCGGGCCTCCTCCGTATAAACTTCAGGTGCGGATACCGATACCGCCCGTTCTGTATCATCTCTGGCTCTTCCTCAACCGCGGCGAACCTGCTGTTCCTGCGTATGCTGTAATCATAGGCGAGGATCAGTTTTTCAAAATCCTCTTCGCTCATATCAGGAATCCTCGCAGTATCCATCACATCTTCTTCCATATGACGCTCAATAAACTCCTCGATCTGAGACCGGCTGTACCGCATCTGGACACGGTTCATCCTGAGGACCTCCTCCCGGCCAAGATCCGCGATTTCCTCCTCCTGCTCCATCCGGCTGATAAAATCAGCCCTGGGCCTGCGCCTCTTGTACAGAGACTTCTCTGAGAGGATCTCAAGATGCGACAGATTCATCTTCTCAGCAGTCTTCCTGATCAGCTCATCCTTCCTGTCACTTGCCGAGATCCGGTTCAGGAGCTGGACGATCAGCCCCTTCGTGTCGGTCTCCCCGCTGAGGAGATAGTTCAGCCTTGTCACTGTAGCTCTTACATATTTCGAGTGCTCTTTATCCATATTGGCAATCCTGTGCTCAATGTCATCGAATCCCCTCTCGATCAGATCCAGAAGCTCTAAGACATCCTCTCCGTCGTCCCCGCCGGCTGCAGAACGCTCCCGCACACTCTCGATCCATTCGTCGTCATCCCTCATCTCCTGCAGGCATCTCTTGATGTCATTTTTATATATGTAGAAATTATCCGACGTCTTCAGTATGTGATACTTTTTCCGCACGACCTCCTCCACGTAGCCGTCCAGATGCTCCTTCAGAAGGTCACTGTAATTTTCCTTGTCAAGCAGACGTTCAAAAAACTTGTCCATATTGTGGAGCATATCCTGGAGCGCCTTGTTCAGACGCCGCGTGTTCACAAGGGCAGTCCGAAGCATATTCAGGTTTATCCTGGGGTCGTTCCGAAAGGAATAGAGCGTCGCATAGACATTCTGGATATAGATTTCCGTCTCTTCCATATCCTCCGATGTAAGACGCTCAAAAGCCCCGATCATCACCGCCGCATAGTCCGGGATAACGATGTTCGTTGTCATAGAAGGGAAGTCCTCTATCCGCTTGAGCCATCCGGTCTTCACAAGCCAGTTCAGGATCCTGGACGCCGGAGTCTCCAGCATATCAAAATCCGACTCCGACTCTTCCCGTTCCAGGCGAATCTTCCTCCTGGCATTCATATCACTCAGTACCTGAAGGCAGACCTCTCTGGTGAGAAAGTAATTGCTGTATTCATACTCTTGGCTGATGCATAATAAAGCATCTATATAAATTTCTCTGTTTACAGAGCGGAATAAACTCCAGAAAGAATCAGGAATTTCCAGACGAAGCTGCATAATCGTTCTCCTTTTACAGAAATGCATAAGAACATGATCCGGCTCTCTGCTGTACAAAGATCTGGTTCACTATCCGCAGAAAAAAGCCGAAAAGCTGTCTGCCGTATCCCGGCAGACAGCTCGTTTTTTAAACAAATGTCTTTATCTTCTCGTAGATGCCGTCCGTATCGAGCCCGTATTTTTTCAGAAGCTCTAAAGCCGGACCTGACTCTCCGAATTTATCATAGATACCGATCTTCATTACCTTTGTCGGCGCTTTCTCCGCCAGCACATCACACACAGCGCTTCCCAGTCCGCCGATCACGGAATGCTCTTCCACTGTAACGATCTTTCCTGTGGCCTTCGCAGCCTCAACAATGAGGTCCTCATCGATCGGCTTGATCGTATGGATATTGATCACCTGCGCGTCGATCCCATCCTGTGCCAGACGCTCAGCCGCCTCCAGGCAGTTATATACAGGAAGTCCTGATGCAATGATGGTCAGGTCCTTTCCTTCTCTTAATACAACGCCTTTTCCAAGTTCAAATTTATAATCCGGATCCGTGTTCAGCACCGGAACCGCAAGACGTCCGAATCTCATATACACCGGGCCGTCATGCTCATAAGCCGCCCTCACGGCTGCTTTCGCCTCGATATAATCTGACGGATTGATCACGACCATTCCCGGGATCATGCGCATCAGAGCAATGTCCTCGATACACTGATGTGTCGCGCCGTCTTCTCCCACGGAGATTCCCGCATGAGACGCTCCGATCTTCACATTAAGATGCGGATATCCGATAGAGTTTCTGATCTGCTCATATGCACGTCCTACCGCAAACATAGCAAAGGAGCTTGCAAACGGCACCTTGCCCGCTGCTGCAAGACCTGCGGCAACACCCATCATATTCTCCTCTGCGATACCGCAGTCGATAAAGCGGTCCGGAAACGCCTTCTGGAACTCACCGCTCCTTGTAGCCTCTGCCAGATCCGCATCGAGCACGACGATCTCTTCATGCTCTGCTCCGAGCTTCACCAGCTCTTCACCATAACTCTCTCTCGTCGCAATTCTCTTTACATCTGACATAACGCTTCCCCCTCTTTCTCAAGATCTTCCATCGCTACTTTAAACTGCTCGTCATTCGGAGCCTTTCCGTGCCAGCTCGCCTCATTCTCCATAAATGAGACGCCTTTGCCCTTCACTGTTTTCGCAATGATCGCCGTCGGACGCCCTTTCACGGTCCTTGCCTCCTTAAATGCCGCTTCGATCTGCTCGAAATCATTACCGTCGATATTGATCACATGGAAGTTGAATGCTTCAAACTTCTTGTCGATCGGATACGGCGAATTTACCTCGTCAATCCGACCGTCGATCTGAAGGTTATTGTTATCCACGATCACAACGAGATTGTCCAGCTTTCTGTGCGCAGCAAGCATGGCTGCCTCCCAGACCTGTCCCTCCTGGATCTCGCCGTCGCCCAGGAGCGTATATACTCTGTAATCATCACCGGACAGCTTAGCCGCAATTGCCATACCTACAGCAGCGGAAATTCCCTGTCCGAGAGAACCGGAAGACATATCGACACCCGGTATGCATTTCATATCCGGATGTCCCTGAAGATAGGACCCGGTATGACGCAGTGTAACGAGATCTTCTTTCGGGAAAAAGCCTCTCTCCGCCAGGGCCGCATACAGTCCCGGCGCAGTATGTCCTTTTGAGAGCACAAACCTGTCTCTGTCCGGTTTTTTCGGATCCTCAGGATCAACATTCAACTCTTCAAAATAAAGATACGTGAAAATTTCTGCCGCTGAAAGCGATCCTCCCGGATGCCCCGCCTTTGCGCTGTGCACGGACGTTACGATACCCTTTCGAATCTCATTTGCAGTCTTCATCAGCTTTAACTTATCCATATAATTCTCCTCTTTTTGTGAATATTTGTGTTAAGCATTACGATTCCCAAAATACAGCTATATAGTCTTCCCGAAATCTGATTTTTGTTTCTGCTGTCTTCATTATAGGTTTATTATGCGCCGATTGTCCAGTAGATTATAGGTGTTTCATCTATGATGTTTCATAAATTTCCGCTGTCCACACCACAATTTTGAACATTTTATGCCCGTTTTACGGCACACCCTGCCATAGTAACATATTTCTTCCGATATTTTAAGCCCTTTTTTTATTTTTTTGCAGTTTGCCTTAACTGCCGCCCGCATGCGCATTCTCCGCGCTGCCGCGCTCCAGTTTTTAGAATACGGCTGGACTGTATGATTTTTTAAAGCTCTGTACGCCCCTCCAGCGCCCGGAGCAGTGTAACTTCATCAATGTATTCCAGGTCTCCGCCCACCGGAACTCCGCTCGCGATCCTGCTCACCTTGATGCCTGCCGGCTTGATCAGCTTGCTGATATACATTGCCGTCGTCTCTCCCTCCAGGCTGGAGTTCGTCGCGATGATCACTTCGTCCACATCGCCCTGGAGCCGTTCCATCAGCTCCTTCAGCCTGATATCCCCGGGTCCGATCCCGAGCATCGGGGAAATGGCCCCGTGGAGCACATGATACACGCCGTTATATTTTCCCGTCTTCTCATATGCCGCCAGATCCCGCGGCGTCTCCACGACCATGATCGTCTTCTTGTCCCTGTCAGGATTGCTGCAGATCGGACAAACCTCTCTGTCCGTGAGCGTGCAGCACACCTTGCAGTACTTTACATTCTTCCTCGCTTCCACGATCGCATTGGCGAGTCCCTCCACCTGATCCACCGGCATATTGATCACATGGAATGCCAGACGCTGAGCCGATTTGCTCCCGATTCCCGGAAGACGGGAAAACTCTTCGATCAGACGGCTGATCTGGTTACTGTAATATTCCATCCTCTACACCTCTGTCTTAAACTCTCATGAAGGGAGGCCAGATCACTGTGCTTGAAGAAATCACTTCCCCTCGCAAAGGGATCCGGCCCCCTGGATTGCAAATCTGATCGATTTTTTAAAACATGCCCGGCATTCCGCCTGTCAGCTTGGACATCGCCGCGCCGGACTCTTCCTCCACCTGACGGAGAGCTTCATTCGTAGCTGCAACGATCAGATCCTGCAGCATCTCGATATCCTCAGGATCTACCACTTCCTCCGCAAGCTTCACTCCGAGCACTTCGCGTTTGCCCGAGACCGTCACCTCGACAGCTCCGCCTCCGGCAGTCGCTGTGAACTCCTTCGCCTCAAGCTCCTTCTGCTGCTCTTCCATCTGACGCTGCATGCGCTGCGCCTGCTTCATAAGATTCGCCATGTTCCCCGGCATTCCGCCGCCCGGGAATCCGCCTCTCTTTGCCATATCTAATCCTCCACTGTGATCTCCATATTGATTTTCTGTTCTATATCCACGAAAGTATCTTCAAAGTGCCGTCCCTCTTCCACGCACCGTACGTCGATCTCCACCTTTTTTCCTATCCTGTTCTCGATGAGACCTTCCAGTTCCTGCACATGATCCTCACGCCCCACTACGCTTGCCGCCAGAGTGTCCGGCAGAACAACAAGGAGACGATTGTCACCGCCGAGGCTCAGCCTTGCCTTTTTGAGATATCCTCTCACCATGCCTGACGCCTCATCCGCGATGGAGCGGAAATTCTTGACGACCTCCTGCACATCCTCCGGTATCGCATTGGGAAGCTCCGGACGCTTCATCTCTCTTCCTTCGGCCTGTCCTGCATCTCCGCCGTTCACGTACACGACTCTCTGCTGTACATTTCCGGCCGCCTCGATGCCCTTCTCCACCTTCTCTTCCACCGCGCGGATCCGGTCAAGGAGCGAATCCTGATTCGATTCCATCGCAGGAGTACAGAGCTTGATCAGTGCAACCTCGAGCATGACCCTCTTCTGCGTCGCGTATCGGAGCTGCCCTGAAAGTTCTGAGAAAATACGGATATATCTCAGCAGCATGTCAGTCTCGATCATCTCCGCCTCTTCCTTAAGCTGCATCATATTTTCCGTGGATACATCCAGCACATCCTCTATATTATCAGAAGTTTTTACCAGAAGCAAGTTTCTTAGATACCATGTAAAATCCGCCGCAAGCTGGGTCAGCTCTCTTCCCTGCATGATCAGCTCATCCACAATATCCAGCACTCCCGCCACGTCCCGCGCGATCGTTTTCCGAAGGAGTCTGCTGAACACATCCGTGTCCACGGCTCCCAGCACCTCCAGCACATTGTCATAGGTCAGCCTCTGTCCCAGATAGAACGCGATACACTGATCCAGCAGACTCAGGGCATCTCGCATGGATCCGTCCGCCGCCTTCGCGATATAGCGCAGCGCCTTGTCCTCCACGTCCACCTGTTCCACATCCATCAGTTCCTTCATCCTGTCCGTGATCGTTTCAATACTGATCCGCTTGAAATCATAGTGCTGGCACCGCGACAGGATCGTGATCGGTATCTTGTGCACTTCTGTGGTCGCCAGGATAAAAATAACATACTCCGGGGGCTCCTCCAGCGTCTTCAGCAAGGCGTTGAACGCTCCGATGGAAAGCATATGCACCTCGTCAATGATATAGACCTTATATCTTCCCTCTGTGGGCCGGTACGTGACCTCTTCCCTGATCTCGCGGATATTGTCTACACCGTTGTTGGATGCGGCGTCGATCTCGATCACGTTCATGGAAGTTCCTGCCGCGATGGACCTGCACATCTCACACTCCCCGCACGGACTCCCATTGACCGGATGCTCACAGTTCACTGCCTTCGCAAATATCTTCGCCACGGTCGTCTTTCCCGTTCCCCTTGTTCCGCAGAACAAATAAGCATGCCCGATACGGTTTGCCCTGATCTGATTCTGTAATGTAGTGATTATGTGGTCCTGCCCCTTCACATCCTCGAATGCTGAGGGCCGGAATTTTCTGTATAGTGCCGTATATGACATGAATTACACCTCGTCTGAATCCTTTTTACTCAAAACTCGGCATCCGCCCACAGGAGCTTTCCCATGACCGGATGCCTCTCTCATCTCTATCCTATGATCTCTAAAAATTATTCGTCTCCGAAACTGATGCCAAGCATCCTTGCCTCTTTGATCAGGCTGCATTTCGGATCCACTGTCTTGAGCTTTCCTGCCACTTCTCCGAGCGGTACCTTCGTCGTCTCTCCGTTCTTCATAGCGACCATATAGCCGTACTGCTCTTTCAGGATCATCTCTGCCGCCTTCGCTCCCACTCTTGAAGCAAATACGCGGTCGTATGCGCACGGTGATCCGCCTCTCTGTGTATGTCCCGGTACAGTGATCCTTACTTCCTTGTCCGTCTCTTTCTCGATCTGTTCGGCGATTTCATATGCAATAGAAGGATATTTTCTCTTTGCAAGCTTTTCCTTGTATTCCTTCTTCTTGAGCTTCGCATCTTCCTTCGAGATCGCGCCCTCAGCAACAGCAAGGATGGTAAACGGTTTTCCTGCGTTCGAACGCGCGTCGATGACCTTCTTGATCGCCTTGATATCATACGGGATCTCAGGAAGAAGGATGATGTCTGCGCCGCCCGCGATTCCCGCATGAAGTGTGACATATCCGACCTTGTGTCCCATAACCTCAATAATAAACACACGGCTGTGTGACGTTGCCGTCGTGTGGATCCTGTCGATCGTATCCGTCGCGATATCTACCGCGCTCTGGAATCCGAATGTCATATCTGTTCCCCACAGGTCATTGTCGATCGTCTTCGGCAGTGTGATGATATTGAGACCTTCCTCGCGGAGCAGATTCGCTGTCTTGTGCGTTCCGTTTCCGCCGAGTATCACAAGGCAGTTCAGATTCAGCTTATGGTATGTATGCTTCATCGCCTCTACCTTGTCAAGTCCGTCCTTGTCCGGCACACGCATCAGCTTAAACGGCTGCCGCGACGTTCCGAGTATAGTTCCGCCGCGTGTCAGGATCCCTGAGAAATCCTTCGATGTGAGCATACTGAAGTCCGCATAGATCAAGCCTTTATATCCGTCCTTGAAGCCGTAGATCTCCACATCGTTCCTCTTGGAGCAGATTCCTTTAACGACTCCGCGCATTGCCGCATTCAGAGCCTGACAGTCTCCGCCGCTTGTCAACATTCCGATTCGTAACATAACACTTCCTCCTTCATTTTACCGGCTGTAAACAGATAAGCAGCCGGTTTTATCCGACTGCTTATTATTATACCCCATTTACAAACTGTGAACAAGGCAATCTGTCTGAAACTTTTATAAGCGCTCCATCAGCTTTTCACGTTCTTCCTCATATCCCGGTTTTCCGAGAAGAGCGAACATGTTCTTCTTGTAGCTCTCAACGCCCGGCTGATTGAACGGATTAACGCCGAGTAAGTATCCGCTCACACCGCATGCGAACTCGAAGAAATAGAACAGCTCGCCGAGATAGAACTCGTTCTGCTCCGGAATCTTCACCATGAGGTTCGGTACATTACCGTCTGTATGAGCCAGGATCGTACCGTTCATCGCGCTCTTATTTACAAAATCAACATTCTTTCCTGCAAGATAGTTCAGTCCGTCCAGATCTACCGGCTCTTCATTGATAACGATCTCTTCCCTGGACTTTTCTACATTCAGAACAGTCTCGAACAGGATTCTGTTTCCGTCCTGGATGAACTGACCCATGGAGTGCAGGTCTGTTGTCAGGTCTACAGATGCCGGGAAAATACCCTTCTGGTCTTTTCCTTCACTCTCCCCGTAGAGCTGTTTCCACCACTCAGATACGTAGTGCAGGCTCGGCTCATAGTTTGCCAGAACCTCTACTGTCTTGCCCTTGCGGAGCAGGATATTGCGGATTGCCGCATACTGCAGCGCATCATTCTCTGCAAAATCATTCTCAAGTGCAGCTTTTCTTCCCGCTGCTGCGCCTTCCATCAGCTTGTCGATGTCAGCTCCGCTTACAGCGATCGGAAGCAGACCAACTGCGGTGAGCACTGAGAAACGTCCTCCTACGTCATCCGGCACAACGAAAGTCTCATAACCTTCCTCTGTCGCCAGATTCTTAAGCGCTCCTCTCGCCTTGTCTGTCGTTGCATAGATCCTCTTTGCAGCTCCTTCTTTTCCGTATTTCTTCTCCAGAATCTCTTTGAATACACGGAAGGCGATCGCCGGCTCTGTTGTCGTTCCTGATTTTGAGATCATGTTGATGGAGAAATCCCTGTCTCCCACAACGTCGATCAGGTCCTTGATATATGTGCTGCTGATGCTGTTTCCTACGTAGTAGATCTCCGGAGATTTTCTGATCTCTTTTGAAACTATATTGGCAAAGGAATGTCCGAGAAATTCAATTGCAGCCCTTGCTCCCAGATAAGATCCGCCGATTCCGATCACAAGAAGTACTTCAGAATCATTTCTGATCTTCTCTGCCGCCTTTTTAATGCGGTCGAACTCTTCTTTGTCATAATCCACCGGAAGATCGATCCATCCGAGGAAATCATTTCCTGCGCCTGTTCTGGAAAGAAGTTTTTCCTTTGCCTGCGCAGTAAGCCCGCTCATATATTCCATCTCGTGCTCCTGCACAAAACTACATGCTTTTGAATAGTCAAATGTTACTTTGCTCATTGCTACCCTTCCTCTCTGATATTCTGATATCATTGTCATCTTTTGATATATGGTACAGGGCAGTCAGATTTACCCGAGCCCATATCTCATGCACATTTTACCAAATCTCCCTTTCATATTCAAGCAAATGCATTCAATATCCATTTAATAATTTATACAGGCTACAGTTGACACACATGCGGGCGGCGCTAAGCGTAAACTGTATCTCTGCGGGCAGTTAGGCAAGAAATTCTTCGAGTATCTGCCTTATCGCTTCCTCCCTCAGCACCGGCTTGTCCTCGTCTTCCATCTTTTCTCTCACGGCGCTTCGCTGCGGGAGAGGTCCGACTTCCGCCTTATCCGGAGTTCTCGGCTCCCCTTCAATATTAATGGAAAGCTGCTTGTCTTCCCTCTTCGTCTCCTTCTCCGCCGCTGCCTGTGAAACGTTTTGAAACACAGGCTTCTGCGGCGCCTCCCCTGCAATGACACTGATCTCTTCCCTGTCAGTCTGCCTCTGCTTCTTCAGCCGGAGCGCACAGATATTTTCCAGATAATCGATCATATACATCTTCACTGCGTTTATCTTGTAAGGCTCGTCCGAGAGTCTGATGATTACTGACAGCAGAACCACCCCCGCTGCGCCTGTCGCAATATATTGATAAACGGATTCCGTGAATCCGTAGGAAAGATATTCAGCCGACGCCCCGAGCGCCGCGAGGATCCCGACAAACCACACGGACAGCACCTCGATCTGCCTCCACGTGTGGATCCGGAATAGGAATCCTCTGTATTCATATATGTATTTTTCCACAAAGGCATCAATGTTTTCCACAGAATCATGTATCATACATGCATGTTCGTATTTCGCTCTCACGAGCTTTATCAGTTTGTGCGTACTCTTCGGCATATTACCAGCCGCTTTCACCAGCCTGCGAAGAGTAAGATGATTCACGATCTTCGCCGCGACTCCCAGCACACCGATCACTGCCATCAGATAATAGATGACATTGGTGTCCGCCAACAATTGTTTCAACATAGCAAACCCTCCTGTTTTATACATTCTCCCACAACTTTTCCCTGTCAGACGACGGTATGGATTGTGTTTGTGCACATTATAGCCCAACTTTTCCGGCATGTCCGCATAAACCGTTCTACATATTTCTACACCTGAAAAGCCGCTCCTGCGAAAAAAGTCTCCGCTCTCAGCTTCCTCAAACGGCTGTCTTAACTTCAGATTTTCTCAACATCACCGGACTTTTGTCCGCGTCTCCTGCTTTTTCACAGCTGCCTGAGAAATGTCGCTTCCGCACAGAAAGCCCCGAAAAGTGACGCACAAAAGTTTGTATTTCTTATTCTGATTTGCTATAATGCAAGGAGATTGGAGGTTTTGATAATATGGACTACAGACCAAAAGGAGTCTGTTCACAGCAGATTCACTTCGACATAGTAGACAATAAGGTCAGAAATGTATCATTTAAAGGCGGATGCAACGGCAACCTGCAGGGAATCTCCCGCCTTATCGAAGGGATGGACGTCGACGAAGCCATCTCCCGCATTGAGGGAATCCGCTGCGGATTCAAGTCAACATCCTGCCCGGATCAGCTCGCACAGGCATTAAAACAGGCATCCGGGAAATAATAAAATGTAAACAAAAAAGGACCCCACTCAAGTCCTGAAAGCAGCCGCTGCGTGCAGCGCTTTGTGGTGTTTTCTCGGAACAGGTTACTCAAAATTATTTTTTTATTCTAATTTTTAAAGTTACTCCTGAGCGTCACATCACAGCGGCTGCTTTCAAGACTCGAGTGGGGTCTTTGGATTCTTTATTCAGTTGTTGTCGAAGGACCTACCCATATACCGTTTGTAAATGAGAAAGTCTCCTCCATTGGATCGTCACCTTCACGAACAAAATGGTCAGCATGGACGCGATAGTAATATCCTCGGTCTACAGTAATAGTTTTTCCGGTATATACAAAATAATCATTTGCATCTTCTACTATCCAAGCATCAATTTGTCCCCATTCTCCTGTATCTTCATGATAGCGATCCACATACACAATTACAGCTAAAAAATCAACTTCATGATTTGCAGTTGTTGCTCCGAATGCATAAATTCTATTTGTCCCTGCTTTGGAGATAGAGCATTCCCCAGTCATCATATGTTTGCCTCTCAGTAGGCTATTGTCGGTAGAGCCTTCTGAAAACTCCTGCATTGTAAGATATGATCCATCTACTTTTATAGGTTCAATATCTGAAGCTTCCACATTTACCAAAGAAGCTACTGATATTCCACTTAAAATCACGATACTAATTATAAATGATAAAATACGTTTCTTCATTCTCTATTCCTTTTCTTAAGTTCCCCTCTATTAAGTAAACAATTAAACTCATAAAAACTTACGCGTTTTTACAAAAAAATTAAATTTTTTATAATTTTTTCGAGTTCATTTTTTTCCATAATTCCTAGTAACTGGTAGTGGACATCTTTATATTCAAACTCTGCAATATATCTCTTTAACTCTGCCCCTTCTACCTTATACTCTTCTACACTGATAATTTGATTATTATTATTAAGATCATATTCATCTAATAAAAGATCTAGGTCTTTCTGACCAAAAGATGAATCAGCATCATTCATATATACACTATACCGAATCACTTCTCCATTATATTCATAAAATATATACGCTTTTCTTTGATCTTTATCTAAAGTATATCTCTTAAATTCCATATTCTCTGGCTTGTATAGTAATCTTACAATTGATACTCCGAACGTTTCATTAATTTTTCTATACACCCCCATTTCATCGATATCTTCCGTTTCATGAGACCTCATATCCTCAACATCAGTAATTGAAGTTGATCCATCGCCTGTAATTTTATTCCATATCACCTTCCAGTAAGACTTGCTCCCCACACCTGTCATCACACTCCCGCACACAAGGACGATCACAGCTGCCAGAGCAACGATGATATAGCGGCGTTTTCTCCTGTAATGCACTTTCTTAAGTCGCTTGTCATATTCATATTCCTGTATTTTATTGAAAAGAGAGGCTTCCATGTCGTCGGAGACCTTAATATCATCGAGATCACTGCGGTTCTCAACCTCTTTTTCAATCTGTTCAGCTTCTCTTTTCACTTCTTCGTTCAGCGATAATTTTTTCAGATCTTTCATTTAATGCCCCTTTACCTGCCTCACATTTCTCCTTGACTTTTTATCAAATAGGGTTAATATGAAATTAATCAATTACTGGAGGTTATCTGTCAATGAAGCGAATCATCTTAACCGGCGGCGGTACCGCCGGACATGTCACTCCGAACATTGCACTGCTCCCGCGTCTCAGGGAACTTGGTTATGACATACACTACATAGGTTCTTATAATGGGATCGAGAAGGAACTCATCGAGCCCTTCGGTATTCCATATCATGGTATTTCTTCCGGAAAGCTGCGCCGCTATTTCAGCGTACAGAACTTCACAGATCCGTTTCGTGTGCTGAAAGGATTCCACGAAGCACGTGTCCTGATCAAGGACTTGAAGCCGGACGTGATCTTCTCCAAAGGAGGATTCGTCTCTGTTCCGGTCGTTCTCGCCGGAAAACGGAGCAAAGTCCCGGTGATCATCCATGAATCTGATATGACTCCCGGTCTTGCGAATAAGATCGCAATCCCGTCTGCGACAAAGGTCTGCTGCAATTTTCCTGAGACTCTGGACGCTCTTCCGAGCGACAAAGCTGTCCTTACCGGTTCTCCGATCCGTCAGGAGCTTCTCTCTGGAAATAAGATTGCGGCGATGGATCTGTGTGGATTCACCGCGGACAAACCTGTTATTCTTGTAATTGGCGGAAGTCTCGGGTCTGTTGTTGTAAACAAAGCGGTCCGGGAAGCTCTGCCGGAACTGTTAAAAGACTTCCAGATCATTCATCTCTGCGGAAAAGGGAAAATGGATGAATCATTATCTGGTACAAAAGGGTACTGTCAGTTCGAATATATCAAAAATGAGCTTCGTGATATCTTCGCACTTGCTGATGTTGTAATTTCAAGGGCCGGAGCGAATGCAATCTGTGAACTTCTCGCACTGCGGAAACCGAATCTTCTGATTCCGCTGTCCGCCAAGGCAAGCCGCGGCGATCAGATTCTCAATGCCCGCTCTTTTGAGCGTCAGGGATTCAGTCTTGTGATCGAGGAAGAGGAGCTTACCACACAGGCTCTTATCGATTCGGTGCATAGGCTGTACACCGATAAAGGAAGCTTTATCGATGCAATGCGTAATTCCAGACAGCAGGATTCGATCAATACGATCATCGGACTGATCGAGGAGGTTTCAAACCAGTAATTTACTCTGAATGCCTCCTGCGGGTTCCGTCATAAATCCTAGGGAAAGATTCCGGGAAGTAACAGCGCCTCCTGCGCTTATGCTTCCCGGTTCATCTCTTCATATTCCACTCCATACTTTTTCTTTATCCACTTCTTTGCTCTGTGAAGAATACTGTGCAGCACTTCAACACGGATTCCCATGATCTCAGCGGCTTTTGCCTGCGGAGTTTCCAGATGATAAACAAGCATGATCGCTTCATACCATCTTGGGTTCTTCTCCATAAGAGCAGATACGATGCGTTCATGAAGTTCTTTCTTCTCGCCGCTCAGTATCTTGTCAAAATATTCACTCTCTACACTTTCTCTGATTGGTTCCTCCGCTGTCTCTTCTTCATTTCTGTCATTGCTTCCGAGGACTTCTCTGCCAGTTTTCTTTCTGTAATTCAATGCGGCATTCTTCGCCGTTGTGTAAAGCCATGAAGGAACATTATCTTTTCTGAAATGTTCGTATCCGATATACAATTTAAGAAAAGTATCCTGTGTAATATCTTCTGCTGTCTCGTAACTGCCGGAATAAATATATGCCGTTTTCATAACGAGATTCTTATACTTTTCGTAAATCTCGTTAAATTCACGATTTCCTGTTAACATGTTTTCTCCGGCATTATTTCATCTTTCCGAGTATTTCATCTCTGTCCTGATCCGTAAGTTTGCCCATATGCCAGCCTAATCCCACATTGTCATCCTTATATCTCGGGATCATATGCATGTGAAAATGAAATACTGTCTGACCTGCCGCCTCTTCATTATTCTGTACAATATTGTACCCGTCGCATCCCAGCACATCCGTCATCTTCTTTACCATTTTCTTTGCAAGAACGATCGCCTTGGAGGCAAGCTCTTCATCAATGTCATACAGATTCCTGTAATGCTCTTTCGGAATGATCAGCGCATGTCCTTTTGATGCCGGTCCCAGGTCCAGTATCACACGAAAATCCTCATCCTCATAAAGCGTTGCAGAGGGAATCTCCCCTGCCGCTATCTTACAGAAAATGCAATCATTATCTTTCATATGTCTTCCTCTTTTCCACATTTATTTGTATATCAGTATATCCCATTTTCTGGAAAAAGAGAAGTATTTTTCAGCGCTTGTCGAAACATGTCACGCTGATTTTATTGAACCGTCCTCCGCATCATGCTAGACTGAACTATGTAAATAAATATCCACTGTTTACCCGGAAAGTGAGGAAATTTTTCATGCTCAATAACATAGATATCAACAAAATGAACCGCCTGATGGAAGAGAATGAAGATGCCCGTGAGATCATCACCCGCCTTCTTAAAAATCACCATACAGACGTGGCAATGATTGCCCATGAAATACGGAATCCGCTGACTCTGATCTCATCTTCTCTTCAGGTCATAGAAGCACAGCATCCGGAAGTAAAGGAATTTTACAACTGGGAACAGACGATGGAGGATGTCAAGTTCATGTGCAGTCTCATGGACGAGCTCTCCACATTTAACAACAGCTCTTCTCTGCATCACTCTGTATTCCGGATCGAACAGCTTCTCAAAAATGTTGCGGTTTCTTTCGCCATAGCGCTTGATGCCGAACATTCTGAGATTGATTTTTCCTCCAGGATCTCACCGAACATGGGAGAGTTCACCGGAGACAAGATTAAGCTGGAGCAGGTCATCCTCAATCTTCTGCGCAACGCAAAAGATGCTGTCGGCTCAAAGGGTTCTATCTTTCTGTCCGCTGAACGGAATGCTGACACGATCATCATTTGCTGCCGCGATAACGGATGCGGCGTCCCTGAGGACATCGCAGACACCTTGTTTGATCCTTTCGTCACCAACAAAGAAGGCGGCACCGGTCTTGGACTTTCTGTATCACGGCGCATCGTCGAAGCTCACGGAGGTACGATTTCCTTTGAATCCACTCCTGAAAATGGAACTGTATTCACAGTCTCACTGCCCGTTTAGAATTTTGCCCATTTTTCTGCGTCATACTGACTGAAGGAACATACAGTTCCCTATTTTAGAAATACGACTCATACTCATGATAATCATATTTTTTTCTTCGGTACAGGATAACCGCGGCCACGATCCCGCTGATCAGACCTCCTACATGAGCTGAATTATCCACTCCGCTGCTCGTAAACCCAAAATAAAGGCTCAGAACAACCATAACTGCCATGCCTCTCCCTGAAAGGCGTCCAAGCCTTCCTCTATTTGCGATCACAATATAGAGAAGTGCTCCCATCAGTCCGAAAATTGCCCCTGAAGCGCCGGCGGAAATGACCTGTTCTCCATGTGTTACATTCCAGAACAGAGAACAAATATTTCCGCCGATCCCGCTGATAAAATAGACCAGAAGGAGCTTTATCTTTCCAATCTCGTTCTCCAGCTGATATCCCAGCGCTCCCAGCAGCACCATATTATTGAGAAGGTGCTGGATTCCAAAATGGAGGAACAGACTCGTGATAAGCCTGTAGTATTCATGCGACTCCGTCACATACGGCTCATACATTGCGCCGTGCTGAAGCATAAAATAGGCGTCCTCCGTCTGTCCGAACAAAGATAAGATAAAAAACACAAGTACATTTACAACAATCAGTCCGACTGTACAGACTGCTTCTGGCTGTCTTCTCACATCATGACCTCTTTTCCTTAACATTTCCCTTAATTATAAATGCCCTCTTTCATCCTGTCCATCTATTTCTGTGATCAGATCATTCCAGTTGCCCCACCGCCCTGTCTTTATCCTTCCGATCATTTTCCTGATCGGTCCGTAACTCCTCTTTTCTTCATACACGGCCGGCGCATCCACTCCCGTCTTATATCCGCCTCTCGTCCCAGCAGCATACGGCTCTTCACATAGTTCATCCTCCAGAGTAAAGACCGCTCCGTCCACAGTGCTTTTCTCCTTTTTTTCTTCCACTTCTGCAGCGCACGAAGAGTTTCTTTCTCTCTCTTCACACCAATATTCCTCCATGATCGCTCTTAGATCATAGTCCTCCTGAAGCGTAGACCGGTGCAGGAGATAAGCCAGAAAGATTCCTTCTGTGTCTTTATAATCGAGCTTCCTCACAAAAAACTCTGTCATCTCATGAAAAGACCTGTACAGACTCTTCTGTCTTACCGGGAGATAACAGAACCCAAATCTTCCGTCTTTCACATACACATATTCGGGGCCAAGCAGAAGGCAGTCCGGATCAAGCATATGATTTCTGACCGCCTCGACAACTCCCATAAACTGCTCTATAAATGCAGTAATCGTCTCTTTTTCTATATTTTTATTTTCATACTTTTTCTCAAGCGAGATCCCGCCCCTTGTCTGATAGGTATAGCGGCTCTCCTCCTCTCTCCCGATGCCGGATACTCTCAGAAGCCCGTCAATTTCATTATATCGGAGCATCTTCATCTGGTAATCCTCCTCATACGGTACCGGCACGTCAATATGGACACATGGCTGATTCCAGTCCTTTTCAAACATGATCTCTCTTTTTATTCCGTCCATCTGATCACTTCCTCCGGTTCTGCTTTTACTGCTTTCTGCTGTATCGTTAGCTGCATGAAAGACCTGCGTGCCGATACCTCTACACTGCTCTCACTTCCACTGTCTGTTATATTGACATCTGACACTGTAAGTAATACCAGCTTTTCCCGTATCCGTTCCCTGAAAAACGCTTCTGCATCAAACTCCCTCTCTCCTTTTCTCCTTGCTTCCTGAGCGATCACAACCGCAGTCTCACATGCAGCGCCGCTAAGGATCACCTTGTCGTGATAATAAAATACCGTATGGATGATGATCACAAAGAGGAGAAAGAAAGCCGGGATGAGATAAGCCATCTCAACTACAGCACTTCCATTTACACACTTTCTTCCCTTCATCTTCAGAATCCTCCTGTCAGGACCGCTCCTATGTATGCCGCCGTCAGAAACGGAACAAAAGGAAATGACGATTTTCTCGTAAATCCCCTTCGTGCAAGCATGACTGCGGAAAAAACTGCCGCCAGAAGAAAAGCAGCCATTAAAACTGACAGGATATTCCAGAATCCGAGAAAGATCCCCAGTATCGTGATCAATATACTATCCCCGTATCCCAGCGCTTCTCCCGAAACTTTACTGACTGCCAGGAATCCAAGGCCCACAGCACCTCCTGCGATCAAAAGTACTGCAGGGATCTCCGATGAGAAGATCCCGCTTATGACTGCCGCCGGAGCTCCCGCAAGGAGTACCCTTAAAGAAAGCTTTCTCCTCCTGATGTCCATACAGCTCAGTATGATCAGATAGAGAAGGAAGAATATCTGGAATAGCATCCATCTGTTTTGCATCATAAAAAACAATATTTCTTCTACTCTGTACATTTTGAACACCCTCTTCTTCCTGCTGCTTCTGCCCGCTTTACCGCCCGGATCGTCCTCTTCAGACCGCTGCAGTTCAGAGAATTATGATATCTGCTCCCATATCCGGTGATATATACACCTGTCATCGCCTTCCCGAAAACGCAGCTTTCGCATCTATAGTATTTTCCTCCGTCTCCGTTCCTCACCGCGGACAATTCCGTATATGGGATAAAGCTGATCGAAAGCTGAAGGTAAGAGCACTGATAGTCCTCGTGATATACAGTTCCTCTGTCCGTGATATATACGATCTCTTCATCTTCCGAGTCGATTCCCCGATCCTCATATCCTGTCCAGGCGCTGATCCTGAATTGCTCTTTCAGCTTTGCTGACATGCTTCCCAATACAGGAACAGGCATTTTGATCTTATACTCTACAGTGACATTCGTCTCCCCGCTATAGGGAGACACATATGACTTAAGACAGCTGATCGCACTGCTTCCTCCGTCAAGGATACTCCGCTCGATACGCTCTTCTCCGATAAGCTTTACAATATCCGACTTCAGTTTTATACTGTTGAGGACATGAACGACTGATGTAGTCTCTGCTGCACTCTTCGCAGCGTTCTGCGCTGCATTTAATATGCTGATCTTTATACTCTGTAACTCGATCAGCCAGATAAGACACAGTGCGGCAAAGAGAAACATCGGAATGCCCACTGCCGCTTCTATTGTCACGCTCCCTCTTGTCTCCGGTGCAGATGCCCTTTCACATGTTGGATTGGGTGTATTTTTATTGGATTGTGCCGTCACAGTTCGATTTTTCCTTTCTAAAGATTTTGGTTTGCCATACGAGGGATTATGGCTTAGACGAAAGGGCATCTGCACCGGAGACAAGACATATGGAGTGATCTGTTACTGATAAGCAAAACAGACCGGAAATTCATAGCTGATCTCCCCGTAGATCACTGCGGTATTCATGATCTCAATCTTGGTGATACACTGATCTGCAAGAAAAATCCTTCCTTTTTCGTCCGATACAAGATTTTCTTCCACTCTGTCAATTGTCCGCATCGTCACATCTTCTGTATCTGTCAAAAAAAGCAATATCCGAAGATAATCCTCATAGGTCATCCCGCCCTCCGCGTCATATCCGTTATGGCTGTCCTCATCGCTTCCAAGCCTGAACAGCGCTGAGGCAGATAACTGCCAGCTTTCTGCTGATTTGGACACAGCCGCCCTTTTTCCCGACAGCAGCGCTCTGAGGTCCATGATGCTCTCCCCTGCAGCCCATGCTGCCAGGACCGCCTGTTTTATTGCCTCCGACGCCTCGGGTATCAACAGGATCGTAGAAACGACGGCAGCTATTGCCTGCGCTTCATTCTGTTTTTCGCTGTCTCCATAGAGGAAACTGTAATTCATTGCCATCCTGATCAGGAATATCTTCATCAGGACTGCTTCCAGGTTTTCTTTATCTGAGGCTTTTCCCGAAAGAATGTATTCTACTTCATAGTTCAGAGATTTTTCCTTTTCTTTCCCGCTGTCTGACTCGTCCTCTTCCCCCAGGACCTCCTGCTGCTCCGTTTCCTCATTCATAGCTGCATTCTGAAATTCCCTGAGAATATATTCGTCAAACAATAGTTTTCCCGTCAGACCGTCTGCATCCATTCTCGCCGGAAAAGAGCCTCTTCCATGCCTTAAGCTCCTGTAGGAAGCCTGCTGTTCAAGCTCGATCAGCCTTCCCGACAGCGTCATCTCTTCCGGCATGACGATTGAAAGGATGCCATTTTTCTCAATCTGTTCAATGCAGCTAAAAGGATTTTCGCCACTCTCATTCAACGCTTCTCCCTCTGCTCCGCCGTCTGTCAGGCTCTCGATCTGCTCTTTTATCTGATCTTGTGTTTTCTGCATTTTTTCTCCCTGGATTTCCTCTTCTTCCCATTTGGAGGTCATGCCCGTGAATCCTTTGATCAGAGATACTCCATATTTCTGCTCCATATATTCCAGTACCTGTTCTCTGAACGCCTGGCCTCCGTTATCCGTCAGATACTGGACTGCTGTTATCTGATAATCTGTATTTTCTGTTCCGTAATAATGCATCCGGCGAATCAGATTATCTTCCTCATACTGTCCGGTGCCATAGCTTCCGTCTATGGCAAATACATGGAAGCTTTTTAACAGCTCCTGATGATACTCACCGAAAAGAGAATAGACTGCCCTGTCCACCGCCAGACGGCTCAAACTCTTCGAGCTCTGTATCACAGATACCTGAAGTATCCCCATGACAAATGAAAGAAGAAGGATAAACACAAGACTTAAGAATACTGTGATCTCGCCCCTTTTCATACTGCTCAGATGCCGGAGCTCTCGGACGTGATCTTATCAAAGATCGTATTGATCAGACTGATCAGCTGATTCTTGAAGATCAGGAGAAGGGCGATAAGTATCACAAGTATCAGCACCATCTCGATCACTGTCACTCCGGAGACCTCCCTGTGTCTTGAGAAAAATGCTCCTGTCTTTCTCACTCCGTCCGAAATTTTCTGTTTTATGTACGCTGTTCCTTTCCTCATCTCTTTCATCCTCCATTTCTTTTTCCATCGTTTCTGTCCCGCAGACTTTACCTTCTCTGTTGCCATCTTTTGGTAATCCATAAGACCGTACATTAAATCTGAATCGAGAGCAGCGCCGGTACCATCACGATGAGAAACACGACTGCCAGCATAAGGAACATAGGGATCATAAGCTTTGTGCCCGCTTCCTCCCCAATCTTCTTTGCCTGATTCATCCTTTCCTCGAATGCTTCCTCTGCTTCCCTTCTCAGCGTCTCCGTGATTCCCCGCGGCCCTTTTCTCAGATTCTGTGAGAGCAGCATGCCGAATTTACGATAAGACGTGATCCCGCACCGCGCTCCGCAGCTCTCATAGCATTCCCCTTCCGACCCGCCTCCCCTGATCTGATTCATAGTACAGACCATCTCCTCGTAAGCCTTTCTCTTTCCTGTCTTCTCTCTGTTTTTCTCATAATCCTGCGCAATGCAGAACCACGCCCTGCGGATCGTCATCCCGGCGCCAATGTAGAGCGTAAGCTTATTAATGATTTGGGGATAATCCATCTTCATCTGCAGGATTTCCTTTTTCCGCGCCTCTTTCTTTCTCTGTTTCTCCGAGACGCACAGGAGCACTGCCCCGCCGGCTCCGAGTATAAGTATGCCGAATGCCCTGGTCTCTGTGGGGAATCTCCACGCTGCCTCCCGCCCTCCGATCTGATCCGGAAGAGGCATATACTCTTCTGTCCTGTTCTGCTGATCTGACTTTTCCAGCTCTTCTTCAAGTTCCATCAAGACCTGTTCCCTGCTCCCCGACCGGGGCGGGAACACTCTCACGCAAAATTCATAAGAGACCTTCTCCTCATAATATCCGAGCACTGCTGTCAGCGTTACGATCTTTCCATCCTCTGTCAACGCCTCCTGATTCAGCTTTCCCTGCATATCAATGACAGAATAGTCATCCGATTCCCATGAAACAGAGATTCCGTATTCCGGTATCTCCGTGATCAGATCAAGATCTGTCCTCACTTCATCAAGACTTTCATTCTCTCCGAGGATCCTTTCTGTGAGCTGCTCCGACGCAGCGCTGAATACCTCTTCCAGTTCATCCTCTGTATATGCTCTCTCCGACACCTTTACAACGATCTTTTCTCTGATCTCTCCGATTTGTACTTCCAGCTCTTTTGTGTTTTCTCTTTGTCCGTTTTCTTCTCTGCGGAGTATCTTCCTCCCCGTTTCATCTGTATCCATCTTTCTGCTGTTATCCCATACAAAGACAACTGCAAAACACGCGGATGCGGCTATAAACAGGAGACCAGCTCTGATATAAACCGGGTTTTTCTTTTTTATGCTGTCCGAAATCTTTTTCCTCACGTTCTCTGTCCTCCGTGTTCCTGACTGCTCTTTATACTTCAATCTGTATGATCTTCCTTCCCAGCCTGTATGCCCCTATGTACAGGAGCAGACACAGGCTCATGACCGCCGCTCCGGTGAGGTTTCCGTAGAGGATCCCGATAAATTCCCCGAAGGTCAGTTTCATATACAGGATGATCCCAAACGGGATCACACACATAATGTCAAACTCCAGCTTTCTTGCCGCCAGCATGGTCTGTATCTCTTTCTCCGTATCGATCTTTTCACTGATGATCTTCACTGAATTTCTTATGATCGCAATGCTGTCTCCTCCGCTCTTTTTCGCAGCGGCAAACACATTTACAAAGCTCTCCGCATCCTCCTGGCACACTCTGGCGGAGAAGTCCTTAAGGACCTGCTCCGCAGGCCTGTTCATATCGAGCTGTCCTGACATGATGCTGAACTCTTTTCTTATCCTTGTTTCTTTCCCGTACATAGGTGCTATTTCCCTGTTGACTTCACGGATTGCATTTTCCACAGAATAGCCTGCCTTCAGTGCGGACGCCATTACCTGGATGCTGTCTCGGAACTGACTTCGAAATTCTTCTTCCTTCTTCTTCGCCGTATCCTCAAGCCATTCTTTCATCCAGATCCTGCACAAGGGAAGCAGGAAAACTACAGGGACTACAGATTCGTAAAACAGATAGAGCACTGCTCCCGTCAGCAGGATTACTTTTATGATCCCTGCGGCATATTCACTTTTCCGGATATCCTGCAGCCACGAGCTTCTCCGTATCTTTGAGGTCATTGACCTTCATAAGGCTTCCTTTAATCTTCTCATCTTCCATCCCCTCCTCTCTGAATGTATAAAGGGTCCTTGTCCTTATCCTCCCGTCTTCTGTACCGTCTGTCTCAGTGATCTGCAGCACTCTCCTCGATCTGTCCCTGAGCCGCCCCAGATGGACAATGATATCCAGCGCAGAGGCGATCTGCCTCTGGATCGCCTGGAGCGGAAGATCGATCCCCATCATCATCATTGTCTCCAGCCTGCGGAGCATATCCTCCGGATTGTTCGCATGGCCGGTCGACATAGAGCCGCTGTGCCCGTTCAGCATAGCAGAAGAGATCATGTCCACCGTCTCTTCTCCCCTTACCTCGCCTACAATGATCCTGTCCGGACGCATCCTCAGCGCAGACCGGATCAGGTTCCGGATCGTCACCGCTCCTTCCCCTTCCAGGTTCGCCTCTCTCGCCTCCAGCCTGACCAGGTTCTCCACTCCCCGGATCTGCAGCTCTGCATTATCCTCTATCGTGATGATCCTTTCTTCCTTCGGAATGTAATCTGAAAGCGCATTCAGAAATGTCGTCTTCCCTGCCCCGGTTCCTCCGCTGATGAAGATATTGTATTTTGCCCTGACCAGCATTTTCAGGAATCCCGCCGCCTCTTCTGTCAGGCTCCCCATCCTTATGAGCTGTTCCATCGTGACAGCATTCTTCGGAAATTTTCTTATCGTCAGGATCGGACCGTTTACGGCTGCCGGCTTTAACACCACATTGACCCTTGAGCCGTCCTTGAGCCTGGCGTCCACGATGGGAGACGATTCATTCACATACCGGTTCGTCTCTCCGACGATCTGCTGTATCACATCAGCCAGCCTGTTTTCCGAGAGGAATCGGCGCTCCGACCGAAAGAGCTTTCCCGCCCTCTCATAGAAGATATTTTCCGTTCCATTTACCATGATCTCTGTAATGGTGTCATCCTCGATCAGCTCCTGCAGGATATCGAGCTTACGAAATGCATTGAACAGCTCCCTGCTGATCCTGATTTTCTCGCTGAGCGGAATATATTCTCTCCTGCCCGCCTCTTCGAGCACTTCACGTATGATCTCCCTGAGCTCTTCATCTTCTGTTTCCTTTGTCAGATCCATGCGCTGCATGATCTGCTCATAGAATTGTTCCGTTCCCGTCATAGAGCATCAGAGTCCTTTTCTTCAGAGCTTCTCATCCTCTTCACCTTTTTCTTCACTGTACGGCTTAAGATATCGCCATAACCGGCTGCCCTTAAGTTCTGCTCATACTGCTCCAGCTTCGCTTCCGCCGCCCCTTCCTCAATGTAGAGAGTGTAGATCCTTGCACATTTTCTGAGTATCTCGTACAAGCCGTCGATACAGTCTCCGAGATCCAGGATGATGACTTCATAGATACACTTCTCAAGGATCATATCCAGCAGGCTGATCCACTCTTCGCCCTTCACCTGCCGCAGATCCTGCTCATGCTTCATGGGCATGATATAGTCCACACCGTCGATCTGCCCGGTCATCGCGCTGATCTTGATCCCCTGACTGCTCTCCTCCTGCCGCATATAGTAGATCAGGTCTCCCAGATCCATCTCCGGCGGATCTGGAAAATAATAACTGCCGCCGGCATATCCTTCCAGGTTCAGATACAGCACGTCCGCTTTCTCTGCGAGCTGCCTGCCCAGACGCAGTGCGAATCTTGTCCTTCCAATCCGCCGGATCGGAGAATAGATTCCGATCAGCCCTTTCACCGCAGTCTGCACAGGCTTTTTCCGACCCTCCCGATCTGCTCTCTCCGCATGAACTTCCCCTGTACATCCTTTTTCTTCTGAACTGCCGCTCAATACTTTCTCAAGGATCTTCTCTGCCGGCTGATACCGGAAAACAGGGATTTCCTCACAGACAGGGCTGTCCCTGCTTCCGGTCATCAGAAACTTTCTCCCTGCGGGAACCTCTCTCCTTTCCTGCTCTTCATACTCCTCTCCGATCAGGAGAATATCTGCAGGCCTTCTCTCATTCGCTGCCTTCAGCCTGTCAATATCAGAAAAAAGACGGAGCTCATAATCATCCGGAAGCTTTTCCATCAGTATTTTGAGAAGATTTTCAGCATAAGCAGACTGGACATCACAGATGACCAGATGCACGGCTCTTCCGTTTTCCTCTGTTTTCTTAATCTGCATAGATTTGAAAATCGCTGCGATCATGCAGCCCGAATAAAAATACACGACAGCCGGACCGCTCGTCCCGGCCTTTCGATACATCGTCCTCCCCCGAAGACGGATGCTTCAGCAGATGAAGCTCTGCTGTGTAAGACGCATTATAACCAGACCATTTTCGTTTGTCCAGCCTGAAATTTGAAAAAACTCCTTTTTGTAAAATAGTTACAAAATATTGTAGCACATGATTCCGTAGAGCAGGCAGACCCCAGGAATCCCAAGGCTTCCCGATGTCAAAAAGGAGACTGCGTTCAGACCCACATTAATTGAAGAATCAGAGGGAAGCACGAACTGATTTATAAAAAAGATCAGCGCCATCCCGACTATCGCCCTTATAAAAAAATTGATAACCGCAGACGTGAACTTATTTTCCATTCTCCATGCTTCCCTTCTCTTGCTCTACTCTATTCTATTCTTCCGACAGGCCGTTTATTCCGTCTTCTCCTGCCATTTTTCCGCCGCATCCAGCGCTGCACTTCCAGAGAAATTCCAGATCCGCGCATTCATATCTCCGTAATCCTCCCTGATCCTGTAAAAATAATTGTCCACATCCTGCAGCACTCCAAGCTCTTTCAGCTCACCCACGCTCATTTTGGCAATCTCCGGCGCTGCGTCCGCGGAAAGACCATATATCAGATAATAGACATCTTCACTGTTCATCCTCTCTGTATTTGAAATATTATACCCTGCGATGATCCGGTCAACATGGCTGAAAGAAAATCCGATATACATCACCGACACGATCAGCATAATATATTTAAACAGCCTGAACCTCCGGCGGAAGATGCTGTATATGACTCCGAAAAAGATCAGCATGAGGACAGCCAGGAACCACAGCACAAGAACTCTCAGAAAGGTCAGGTTGTATTCCCCTACATAGAGCATCATACGGTAAGCCGCCGACAGGATCATCACACATGTGCAGACTGATATGACGCAGAGAAGGATCTTCAGCATCCTGTTATCCCCGAACACCTGCATACAGATCAGGACCGCTGCAAAATTGATGACACTCACAAACAAAAGCTGCCAGAATCCCTCATGTGCATACTGTGAATAAGTCATTCCATCCGGCAGTCCGCTCCCCAGCCTGAGGAAAAGACAGAAGATCTGTATCATGGAGTAAAACACATAGATCATGGCAAGGATAGCTGTAAATGTGATGCCTGTCACCGGATTGACATTTCCTCTCCTTATCTCTTCCTTTCCCTGGAGATTCATCCGGAACACCGCGGAAAAGAATGCATAGATACCCACCGTCCCGATGAAAAAGGTAATAGTTATCCCCACAATATTCTCAATATCCACATTTTCAACAAGATAACTCAGATCAAAATAACCAAATAACCGGTAAAAGAACTCTGAAAAGATCTTATCCGACATGATGAGCAGCGGCATCACCACAATGAGGAAAAGTACTGCGGCCCCGATCCCCGCTGCAACTGCCCGGACATTCCTGTTTACCGTCTTTTTCTCCTGGCCGTCAGCTGATTTTTTCCGTATCTTTACTTTAAACGGCTCCCCGACCGAAGCGATACATGTTCCCACAAGGATGAAAAACTTTTTCACATACTCTGCAAATCCCCACTCCCTGTCGTCATAGAACTGGTGGACCATCCCTGCCATGAACAGGAGCAGGATCCCCACGCAGTTGAAAAAGTGGAAGAATCCGTTTGTCGTGAGACAGACTGATACGCCAAGAAGCAGGATCCCGATAAAATACCAGACCGAATCCTTTCTCACCCGGACTCCCGCCCTTCTCAGGAACTTAACAGCAAATAGGATCAGTCCCGCGGCCAGGACCGTAAACATGATCCCCGAAATATTTCTGTATATGCAGAATGTAAACACAAGCCCGAAGATGAGGCTCATCTTAAGGAACCACAGCTCATCTTCCTTCATCCTCCTCATATAAACATCATTCATCCTCATCATCCTCCACATATTCCAGGATATCTCCCGGCTGACATTCCAGAGCCCTGCAGATTGCGTCAAGCGTTGTAAATCTTACGGCCTTCGCTTTATTGTTCTTCAGGATAGAGAGATTGGCCATAGTTATATCAACCTTATTCGCCAGCTCTGTCACACTCATCTTTCTCTTCGCCATCATAACATCAAGATTCACGATTATAGCCATTTCCATGCCTCCCTATATTGTCAGATCATTTTCTTCTTTAAAACGCACTGCCTCTTCAAATACAAGACTCAGTACATGGCTGAACATTCCTGCAATAAAGAATGTCAATACGATGATAAACGACGCAGGCGTCGGAAGCATTACACACTTGACTGCAAAAAGCACTGTGATCACAAAGCTTACTTTCCCCATCGTGCTCAGGCTTCTCGTATTGTTATCCACAAAACATTCCCTTTTTACCACAGTTTTCATCATTTTTCTGAGCTGAAATACGATAACCAACCCGCAGATCCCGGATAATCCGAAAATGATCAGCATCGGCCAGTACTGTGCTTTCAGTTCCGGTGAATAATATTTTCCCAGCAGCTTCAATGTAAACGGGAGGGATACCTCCACAAGGATCCCTGCGAAAAACATAAAATCGAGAAAATACTTTGTAAAAGAAATAAACCTGCTCTGTCTCATACTGTCTGCTCCTTTCAGATTGTATGGATGTTACAGTGAGCTGCAACATCTGGATTTTTCATTGTCTTTCTGATTGCATTATATGAAGCATAATATCAATTGTCAATATATTTTTATTGTTTTTCAATAAATCAATATTATTTTTCGATAAAAAACAGGACTGTCACCAGGACAGTCCCGCTTTTTTATCTTCTTTCACACTATGGTCTTATTCTTCTTCTCCTTCTTCCTCGGAAATCTCGACCTGCTCGCCGTCAATCTCCGCAGACGCTTTTCTGACTTTGGCAACGCTTGCCACCTTGTCGCTCTCAGGCAGGTTGATCAGCTTCACACCCGAAGTGATCCTTCCGTATACAGAAATATCGGAGCACTTCATGCGGATGATAATTCCCTCGGTATTGATGATCATGATCTCGCTGTCTTCGTCCACCGCTTTCATTCCGACGACATTGCCTGTCTTTTCCGTGATCTTATAGCACTTGACGCCCTTGCCGCCTCTGTTCTGCCTTGTGAACTCATCCATTGAGGTACGCTTGCCCATACCCTTTTCAGATACGATGAGCATGTCCTTGCCCTGGCTGCTGACCTGCATTCCGATCACTTCATCGCCGTCGCTTAAGTTCATGCCTCGCACGCCCATGGAAACTCTTCCTGTCGAACGCACATCCTGTTCGCTGAACCTGATACACTGTCCGTACTTTGTGACAAGAAGTACATCCTGCTCATTGTCTGTCACCTTCACGTTGATGAGAAGGTCGTCTTCTCTGAGTACGATAGCTGCAAGACCGTTCTTTCTGACATTCGCATATTCGCCGATCGGAGTTTTCTTCACAAGACCTTTCTGCGTTGCCATGAACAGATACTTGCCTTCCTCGTATTCATAGATCGGGATCGTCGCAGTGATCTTTTCCTCCGGCATAAGCTGCAGGAGATTGATGATCGCCGTTCCTCTCGCCGTTCTTCCGGCCTCCGGTATCTCATAGGCTTTCAGCCTGTACACACGGCCTTTGTTCGTAAAGAACATGATATAGTGATGGCTCGTCGTGATGAACAGTTCTCTGATAAAGTCATCCTCAAGAGTCTGCATTCCCTTGATTCCCTTACCGCCTCTGTTCTGGCTCTTGAAGGTATCCATGCTCATTCTCTTGATATATCCCATATTCGTTACCGTGATCACCACATTTTCTCTCGGGATCAGATCCTCCATGGATATATCAAACTCATCATAGCCGATGCGTGTTCTTCTCTCATCTCCGTATTTTTCGGAAATGATGAGGATTTCCTTTTTGATCACACCGAGAAGGAGCTTGCGGTCTGCGAGGATTGCCTTCAATTCATTGATCTTCTTCTCAAGTTCTGCATACTCGTTCTCGATCTTCTCTCTTTCCAGACCTGTCAGAGCACGGAGACGCATGTCGACGATCGCCTGAGCCTGCACTTCAGTGAGCCCGAAACGCTCCATCAATTCTGCCTTTGCACTCTGTACTGTCTTGGACGCGCGGATGATCCGGATCACTTCATCGATATTGTCGAGAGCGATGAGCAGTCCTTCCAGTATATGTGCTCTCTCTTCCGCTTTGTTGAGGTCATATTTTGTCCTTCTGGTAACGACGTCCTCCTGATGCTTCAGGTAATACTGCAGCATCTCAAGGAGATTCATTACCTTGGGCTGATTATTCACAAGCGCCAGCATGATCACGCCGAACGTATCCTGGAGCTGCGTATGCTTATATAACTGATTCAGGATGACATTCGGATTCACGTCGCGCCGCAGCTCGATGCAGATCCTCATGCCCTCTCTGCTCGACTGGTCACTCAGATCAGTGATACCGTCGATCCGCTTATCTCTCACAAGCTCAGCGATCTTCTCGATCAGCCTTGCTTTATTCACCATATACGGAAGCTCTGTCACGATGATCCTGTTCTTGCCGTTGTTCATCGGCTCGATATTCGTGATCGCGCGGACCCTGATCTTGCCGCGTCCTGTCCTGTATGCTTCCTCGATTCCTCTTGTTCCGAGTATCTCTGCGCCTGTTGGAAAATCCGGTCCCTTGATGATCTTCAGGATTTCCTCAATGGTCGTCTCTTCCTTATCCGCGATCTGATCGTCAATGATCTGTACGACAGCGGCAATGACTTCTTTCAGGTTATGCGGCGGGATATTCGTCGCCATACCTACCGCAATACCTGAGGTTCCGTTCACAAGGAGATTCGGGAACCTTGCCGGAAGTACATCCGGTTCCTTCTCCGTCTCGTCAAAGTTCGGTGAAAAATCAACCGTGTCTTTGTTGATGTCTGCTGTCATCTCCATGGAGATCTTGCTCAGGCGCGCCTCAGTATAACGCATTGCCGCAGCGCCGTCGCCGTCCACGGAACCGAAGTTTCCATGTCCGTCCACGAGGGGATATCTTGTGGACCACTCCTGGGCAAGATTGACGAGCGCTCCGTAGATGGAGCTGTCTCCGTGGGGATGATATTTACCCATCGTATCACCGACGATACGCGCACATTTACGATGCGGTTTGTCGGGACCGTTGTTCAGTTCGATCATCGAGTAGAGGATCCTTCTCTGTACCGGCTTCAGACCGTCCCTCACATCCGGGAGGGCACGGGAAGCGATAACACTCATGGCGTAGTCGATGTAGGAGGTCTCCATCGTCTTTTTCAGGTCTACTTCATGGACTTTATCAAAAATATTATCTTCCATTGGTTATCTCCTTTATTTTTCGCTGCTTCTGCACTGGCTCGGGCTCTGAAAATTTTGATTTTCTGCCTAGGGTCCGCTCCGGGATTAAGCTCTAAAATCTTCGATTTTCTCGCCTTTTTGGCCGCTTCCGCTCCGGGATCCAGCCCTGAAAATCTGCGATTTCCAAGGCTGGGTTGGCATTTCCAATGCCAACCCTTCAGTGACTCGCAAGACAGAAATTCGAGTAAACTCGATTTCTGCCTCACGACTCCCTAAATCCCGTCGCTGGTAAAGTGCTATATATCCAGGTTTCTGACGTATTTTGCGTTTTCTTCGATAAATTCTCGTCTTGGTTCGACCTTGTCGCCCATGAGGGTGGTGAAGGTCAGATCAAGTTCGGAAGATGTCTCTTCGTCCATGGTCACCCGGAGAAGGATTCTGTGCTCCGGATCCATTGTGGTCTCCCAGAGCTGCTCTGCGTCCATCTCTCCCAGACCTTTGTACCGCTGGATCTTGTTGTTGCTGTCTCTTCCAACTTCTCTCAGGATGCTGTCCAGCTCTTCGTCGCTGTACGCATACCATACTTTCTTGTTCTTTTCAAGCTTATACAGCGGCGGCTGCGCCAGATAGACATAGCCTTCTTTGATGAGATCAGGCATAAAACGGTAAAGGAAGGTCAATAATAACGTACTGATATGAGCGCCGTCCACGTCGGCATCGGTCATGATGATGATCTTGTGGTATCTGAGCTTTGATATATCAAAATCATCGTGGATTCCTGTACCGAACGCCGTGATCATTGCCTTGATCTCCGCATTTGCGTAGATCTTATCGAGACGGGCCTTCTCCACATTCAGGATCTTTCCGCGGAGCGGAAGGATCGCCTGTGTCGCACGGTCTCTCGCTGTCTTTGCAGAACCGCCGGCGGAATCCCCCTCTACGATATAGATCTCGCAGTTTGCCGGATCTTTGTCCGAACAGTCTGCAAGTTTACCCGGAAGGGATGATCCCTCCAGGGCAGATTTTCTTCTCGTCAGATCCCTTGCCTTTCTCGCGGCTTCCCTTGCCCGCTGAGCCATGACGGATTTTTCAACCGTGACCTTTGCCACATTCGGGTTCTGCTCGAGAAAGATCTCAAGCTGTGTGCTGACGATATTGTTCACCGCGCCTCTCGCCTCGCTGTTTCCCAGCTTCTGCTTCGTCTGCCCCTCAAACTGCGGATCCTCGATCTTTACACTGATGATCGCAGTGAGTCCTTCTCTGATATCTTCACCGGAAAGATTCGGCTCGCTGTCTTTTAAGAGCCTGTTCTTTCTCGCATAATCGTTGAATGTCTTCGTCAGGGCGCTGCGAAATCCCTCGACATGAGTACCGCCCTCCGGAGTCGTGATATTATTTACGAATCCGTACGTATTGTCGCTGTAGGAATCATTGTGCTGCATTGCAACTTCCACATAGACTCCGTCCTTCGATCCCTCACAGTAAATAATCTGCTCATAGAGCGGTGTCTTGCTCCTGTTCAGGTAGGTAACAAACTCCTTAATTCCGCCTTCATAGTGGAACGTATGCTCATGGAGTTCTTCTCCTCTCCAGTCCCTCAATACAATCCTGAGCCCTTTGGTCAGGAAAGCCATCTCCCTGAACCGCTGCTTCAGAGTATCATAATCAAAGATCGTATCTTCGAAGATCTCCTTATCCGGAAGGAATGTCACCTTCGTTCCTGATCTGTCAGGCTCGCATTCTCCCACGATCTTCAGCTTATACATGACATTTCCGCGCTCATAGCGCTGTTTATAGATATGTCCTTCATGATAGATCTCAACCTCAAGCCATTCGGACAGCGCGTTCACGACAGAAGCTCCAACGCCGTGCAGACCGCCGGAGACCTTGTATCCCCCGCCGCCGAATTTTCCTCCCGCATGGAGGATCGTAAATACAACCTCCACTGCCGGAAGTCCTGCCTTATGATTGATCCCTACCGGGATTCCACGGCCATTGTCACTGACCGTGACCGAGTTGTCTTTATTGATATCCACCTGGATCTCGTCGCAATAACCTGCAAGCGCTTCATCCACCGAGTTGTCTACGATCTCATAGACAAGATGGTGAAGCCCCCTCGTGGAGGTACTGCCGATGTACATACCCGGTCTTTTTCTTACCGCTTCCAACCCCTCCAAGATCTGAATCTGGTCCGCCCCATATTCAGAATCAAATTCCGTACCTGATGCACCCATTTTTTTACCTCCTAATTTGCTTTTGCTGCCTGTCCATTCTTGATATGGAATATCTTGTTTATTGAAAATCTGTGATTCACAAACTCATCCAGGCCGGTGCATGTGATCACCGCCTGTATATCATGGATACTGTCCAGTAAATAGTTTTGCCGATGTTTGTCCAGTTCAGACAGTACGTCGTCGAGAAGCAGGATCGGAGTATCCTTTATGATCCGCTTCACCAGCTCGATCTCCGAGAGCTTCAGAGAGAGAGCCGCCGTTCTCTGCTGTCCCTGGGAACCGAATTTTCTGATATCGATCTCCCCGTTATTCAGAAAACATAGATCGTCTCTATGCGGTCCCACAGAAGTACTCTTCAGACGAAGGTCCCTTTCCCTGTTTTTCTTCAGAGCCTGCTCGAGAGACATATTTCCGATACTCTCCTCATATATGAGCGTGATATCTTCTCTTCCGCCCGTCAGCTTATGATGGATATCAGAAATGATTTCATTTACCTGCTCAACAAACTCTCTTCTTCTCTCCAATATCCTCGTCCCGTATTCCGCGAGCTGCATATCCCATATGTCCAGAGTTTCCATGAGCCTGTCCTGTCCGTAAATGTCCTTGAGCAGGGCATTTCTCTGATTGATGATCCTGTTGTAATTCGAAAGATTGCTGAGATATATCTTGTCGAGCTGCGACAGCTCCAGATCTATAAACCGCCTTCTTCCGGCCGGTCCGTCCTTAATGATATTAAGATCCTCCGGGGAAAAGAATACAAAGTGGACAATGCCGAACAGTTCGCCGGCCCTCCTGATCGGCATCTTGTCGATGGCGATCCCCTTCGGACTGTTCTTTTTCAGATGCATGTCGATCTGGAAAGTGATCCCTTTCTTCTCCACGATCGTCTCGAGATGGGACTCGTCATGCCCGAACTGTATGATATCCCTGTCCTTTGTGCCCCTGTGGGACTTTGTTGTTCCGGACAGATAGAGAGCCTCGAGTATATTCGTCTTTCCCTGGGCATTATCCCCGTACAGAATATTGGTCTTTGGATCAAAGGTCAAATCTAATAAGTCATAATTTCTGTAATTTTTCAGTTTCAAAGATTTGATTACCATACTTTTTCCATTGTCACTATTCTACTCTTATTCCTGTTCTTTTTCAATTTTTATTTCCCTGCCATCGCATGAAGCCACGTCTCCCGCGTAGAGCTTTCTTCCTCTGCGCGTCTCAGTCTCGCCGTTGACCGAGACAATCCCGTCCTGGATCATCTCCTTTGCATCAACGCCGCTCTCCGCAGCTCCCGCAGCTTTCAGCAGCTGTCCCAGCTTGATAAACTCATCATCAGGCCGCAGTCTGAATATTTCCATTCTCCCATTTCCTCCCTGTTTATTCTGAATCCTAGACCGCCGCGTTAAAATTGACCGGAAGGATCAGGTAGATATAGCTCTGTGTCTCGTCCTTGATAAAGCACGGAGCCTTTGCGTTCATGAAATAGAGATCTACTTCCTCATCGTCAATGACTCTGAGAGCATCGATGAGGAACTTCGGGTTGAAACCGATCAGAAGATCCTTGCCTTCCTTCGTGCAAAGGATGACCTCATCCATGGATCCGAACTGTGATTTGATCTTCAGCTCCATTGATTCGTCTCTGATATCGATGATGATCGGCTTTTTGTCTCCCTCCTTGATCAGGAGTGTCGCTCTGTCGATACAGTTCAGAAGCTCTCTCTTGTTGATCCGCACCTTTGTCTCATAATCGCTTGAGAGCATCTGATCGATCCGGAAATATTCTCCCTCGATCAGCCGTGACACGACAACGGTCCTGTCAAATTCAAATACAATATGATTTTTCGTAAATGAGATATCGACTTCTGCTTCTGCCTCTCCGCCGATGATCTTGCTGATCTCCTGGAGAGTCTTGCCGGGAACGATCACCTTCTTCGGCTGATAGGAATCCTTCAGCTCGATCTTTCTGATCGAGATCCTGTGTCCGTCAAGAGAGACTACCTTCAGCACGTTGTCGTCGATTTCAAAGAGCTCTCCTGTCATCATCTTGTTTGTATCATTGTCAGCGATCGAGAATATCGTCTGACGGATCACTTCTTTCAGCGTAAATTCCGATACTGTGATAAAGTCGTCCTTCTCTATGATAGGCAGATAGGAGAAGTCGTCCCCTGACTGTGCAGCGATATTGAACTTCGCCTTCTCGCATGTGATCATGACCTGGCTGTCATTCTCTGTCTCTATGACAACATCGCTGTCTGGAAGTTTTCTTACGATCTCTGAAAAGATCCTGGCGTTCAGAGCGATGATGCCTCTCTCTTCGATCGTTCCGTCGATCGACGTCTCGATCCCGAGTTCCATATCATTGGCTGTCAGCTTTACGACATCGGTAGACGCATCGATCAATATACATTCAAGGATCGGCATTGTCGTCTTAGAAGGCACTGCCTTGGATACGATGCTTACTCCTTTTGCCAGGTTTGATTTAGTACAAACAATTTTCATTTGAAGATAACTCCTTTCGTTCTGTCCCGTGTGTGTGAAAAAACTTCCGGCGGGGCCTTTTATGAATAAATATATAAAAACAATTCCGTAGTCTTATTATTAGGGGCTGTGGATATGTTCATAAGTGCCTCCAGCCCTTGAAAAATAAGGGTTTGTCCGTTGTGATAACTCTGTAGATTGTGTGAAGGCAGCCTGTTGAAAGCGTGGGGATAAAAAATGGAGCAAAATTCCGATTTTAATTATCCCCATAGTTTTCACAGTACAATCCACAATGTTTCTACATAGTTATCAACATTCTGAGAAGATATTAACACCTTAAGATCCTCAGACCGGATTGATCTTCTTCTTTATTATATTGACAGTATTATTGAGCGCCTCGTCTGTCTTCAGATCATTCTCGATCTTCTTGACGCCGTGGCTGATCGAGGCGTGGTCCTTTCCTCCGAGCAGTACGCCGATGGATTTCAGAGGGGTATCCGTCATATTGCGGCACAGATACATGACGATCTGGCGCGGGAGGACGATCTCTGCATTCCTCTTCTTTCCTTTCAGTTCTGCCACAGGCACGTTAAAGTGTTCTGATACGACGTCCATGATCAGCTCAGGAGTGATGACTCTTGTGTTGTCCGGAGATATCATGTCCTTCAGGGCTTCCGCTGCCAGAGGAATGTCGATCGGCTTGTTCTCAAGGTTGGAGAGTGCGATCAGCTTATTGAGAGATCCTTCAAGCTCACGGATGTTGGACTTGATATTATTGGCAATATACTGCATGACCTCATCCGGGATATGGTATCTCTCAAGACCGTCCAGCTCTTCCTTCTTGCGGAGGATCGCCATCCTTGTCTCATAGTCCGGAGAAGAGATGTCTGCGATCAGTCCCCACTCGAAGCGGGTCCTTAAGCGGGCCTCAAGGGTTTCGATATCCTTCGGCGGCTTATCACTGGAGATGATGATCTGTTTTCCTGATACATGCAGATGGTTGAAGGTATGGAAGAACTCTTCCTGTGTACTCTCCTTACCTATAATAAACTGGATATCGTCGATCAGAAGTACGTCATTGTTCCTGTACTTCTCTCGGAAGGTCGTCATGGCAAGCTCGTTCCCATTCTTACCTACCTTCAGAGCATCGATCAGTTCATTCGTGAATGTCTCGCTGGTGACGTATAACACCTTTTTAGAAGGATCGTTCTCAAGTATAAAGTGGGCGATGGAATGCATAAGATGGGTTTTTCCAAGCCCTACGCCTCCGTAGATGAACAGCGGATTGTAGATCTCACCCGGAGATTCCGCGACCGCAAGCGACGCGGCGTGGGCGAAATTGTTATTGCTGCCGACAACGAAGGTGTCAAATGTATATTTCGGATTCAGGTTTGCCTTTTCATAGATGGCGTTGACCCGGTTCCTTCTCACTGTGTTCTCTTTCTTTTCCTGGATGACGGTCTGATTGTCCGTAACAAATGCAACCTCGTACTCGATCCCCGTCACCTCTGCAATGCAGACCTTAAAAGGAAGCAGATATTTTTCCTCGATATGCTCAAGGCTTGCCCGCAGCTTGACAAGGATATACACGGTATTATCCTTCACCTCATAAACGGTGAGCGGCGCGATCCAGGTATTATATGAAATATTGGATGAGCAGTATTCCAGCTTCATCTTATTAAGTATCTGTTCCCAGTTTTGTTCTACAATGTTCATCGAAAGTAACTCCTAATCAATAGAATAGAGAGATATAAAGGCATAATCTCTCTCCTACATTTTACATCAAAACAGGTTTATAAGCAATGAAAAATGAGTGTGCATAACTTTATAAACACAATTAACACTTGAATTATGAAGGTTTATTAACAAAATTTTATTTTTTCTACATGTTATTTTAACGTTATACAGCAGTTATCCACAAGTTATCAACAAATGTGGATAACTTGTGGATAACTGCGGAAACAGAATGTGGAAAACCGCTGTAATCAGTGTAAACACGGGGATTTTTATTATACACACATGTAAAATCAGTGACCAGTCAAGATATGCAGTGAGGCAGATGCAGTTTGAACGTGTAAGCTTGTATATCTGTTCCCATATATGCCGGCGCATGGACGGACCGGTGCAGACCGATACAAATTTTGAGGGAAAGCCTTGATTTTGCTTGACTTATAGGTATTTTTTCACTATAATAAAGTGCGTGTCTTTCTGAGTAAAGATATGGATAAGTAAAAGTTAATTATTGTGAATACTTTATTATAAAGTATAGCAGTCAAAGGGAGGTGTATTGAGAATGAAGATGACATTTCAGCCGAAGAAAAGATCCAGATCTAAAGTTCATGGGTTCAGAGTAAGAATGAGCACACCGGGCGGAAGAAAAGTATTGGCTGCCAGAAGAGCAAAAGGAAGAAAACAGTTATCAGCTTAAGGCCGCATCTATGTGGCCTTTTCTTCTATCTAAAGTTAGTTGAGGGTATTGATGATTTTTTCAGAATCTTTAAAGAAAAATAAAGATTTTCAAATTGTTTACAGAAATGGGAGATCCTGCGCGAATCGCCTTCTCGTAATGTATGTTCATCCGAACGGCCGGGAGAAGAACAGAATCGGGATCTCTGTCAGTAAAAAAGTCGGTAACAGCGTGGTGAGGCACCGCCTTACACGTCTGATCAGAGAGAGCTACAGAATATCAGAAGAAAAATTCCGTTGTGGGTTTGATATCATAATAATAGCAAGAACTAGTGCGCGGGGCAGTGATTATCGTAGTATTGAAAGCGCGCTGATCCACCTCGGAAAGCTTCATAAAATTGTATCTGCAGAGCCGGAGAAAAGTGCGGAGGCAGATACAGCCATATAGATAAAGGAAGTGGTGCGGTTGAAGAGGATTTTGATCGGGATGATCCGGTTTTACAGAAAATACCTGTCCGGCCTGAAAGGGTACAGTACCTGTAAGTATTATCCGACCTGTTCACAGTATGGGATCGAGGCGATAGAAAAGTACGGTGCATTAAAGGGAGGCGCTCTTGCTGTCTGGAGGATCCTGCGCTGCAATCCATTTTCAAAAGGAGGATATGATCCGGTACCCTAAGGAGGATAAAAAATGGAAATGTTTGGACTTTTAGCTTCCGGCGCCATCTATGACTGGCCGATCATAAGTCAGATCTCATGGCTGCTGGGACAAGTCATGAATGCGATCTATAATGTTATGGACGCGATCGGCATCAATAATATCGGTGTATGTATCATCATCTTTACGATCATTGTATACACGCTTTTGATGCCTCTTACGATCAAACAGCAGAAATTTTCTAAAATGCAGTCAGTCATGTCGCCTGAGATGAAGAAAATCCAGAAGAAGTATGAAGGTAAGAAAGATCAGGCGTCCATGCTGAAACAGCAGGAAGAGATGAATAATCTGTATGAGAAATACGGAGTGAAGATGTCCAGCGGCTGTCTTCCGTCTCTGTTCCAGCTTATATTTCTTTTCGGACTGTACCCGGTCGTACAGAATATACCGAGATATGTAACACAGGTAAGAGAAGTATATACTCCTCTTATCGAGAAGATCCAGTCGATTTCAGGCTATGAGAGCACAATGGAAGAGCTCGCTGGAGCGCTGAACCTTCCGGCAAGTTACTATGATTTTACAAATCCCGGAAGTATGGCAGAGTTTTTCTACAGATTTCAGTCGTCTACGTGGGACACGCTGGCAGACAAGATGCCGCAGGTGGAAAATCTTGTGAAAAGCACGGTAAACGAAGTATCCCAGTTTAACAATTTCCTGGGAATCAACATCGGAGAGCATCCGTGGAATCTTCTCACAAGCGCGATCGCGTCGGCGTCGATCATAGGGATCATCCTTGCGATCATCATACCGGTTCTCGCAGGTGTCACACAGTTTATCAGTGTCAAGCTCTCACAGAGCGCTTCCAGCGCGTCATTGGATCCGGATAATCCGATGGCAGGCTCTATGAAGACGATGACATACACCATGCCTCTGATCTCTGTATTCTTCGGTTTCTCGCTCCCTGCCGGACTCGGTCTCTACTGGGTTGCCAGTGCGGTGGTGCGAAGCATACAGCAGATCATAGTGAACAAGTATCTGAAGAGCAAGAGCGTCGACGACATCATTGAAGAGAATCGAAAGAAAGCGCAGAAGAAGCGGGAGAAAAAAGGTACTTCTGCAAAAGAGATCAATAAGATGGCGACGACGAGCACGAGAAATGTAGGGATCACACAGAAGGCAAAGATCACTGATTCAGAGAAGGAAGAGAAGCTGAAGAAAGCGCAGGAGATGGCGGAAAGGGCAAAACCGGGAAGCCTCACAGCCAAGGCGAATCTTGTAAACCGCTATAACAGCGGGCAGGAGACCCAGCTTCCGACAGAGGAAAGCGAAGCGCCTAAGAAAGGCAGAGACAAAAAGAAGAAATAGTTGTCGGTCCGAGCCGGATGCAGAGCAGATGTATCCGTGATTGAGAAAGGAAGGAATCGGGATGAATGGCAGTATCAGGGTATCAGCGAAAACAGTAGATGATGCGATTACAGAAGCAATGATTCAGCTGGGCGCTACCAGCGATAAAATTGAATATGAAGTAATTGAAAAAGGAAGCCCCGGATTTCTCGGTATCGGGATGAAGCAGGCCGTTATCGAGGCTTGGAGAAAACCGGAGCCGGAGCCAGAACCGGAGATTTTTTCTGCGGTATCAGAGGAACCCGAAAAAGAAGAGGTAAGAACAGAAGAGCCTGTCTTTAAGAAAAAAGAGAAGACAGAGAAAAAGCCGAAAAAAGATTCCTCAAGAAATTCCAAAAAAGCCGATAAAGCAGAGAGAGCTGATAAGGCAGAGCGCGCAGAAAAAACTGAGAAGGCAGAAAAGGCAGAAGAGCCGAAGAGGGAAGAGACAGTGCTTGCGGAAGTACAGGATGTGACGATCGCAGCGGTGGAGGATTTCCTCAAGAATACGCTTTCTGCAATGAATATGGAAGTCGAGATTTCTTCAGAGATCGATGCGGACGGAGCATTGAGCGTCAATATGAGCGGAGAGCATATGGGAATCCTGATCGGCAAGAGAGGACAGACTCTGGACGCGCTCCAGTATCTTGCAAACCGTGTTGCCAACAAGCACCAGGATGGATATGTGAGAGTCAAGCTTGATACGGAGAACTATCGTGCGAGAAGAGAAGAGACCCTGAGACATCTGGCTAAGAATATCGCTCATAAAGTGAAGAGAACAAGAAGACCGGTAGCGCTTGAGCCGATGAATCCGTATGAGAGAAGGATCATCCATTCAGCTCTTCAGTCAGATCCTTATGTGACGACGCACAGTGAGGGAGAAGAGCCTTACAGAAAGGTTGTCGTAACGTTAAAAAGATAGTCGGGAGGCAGAAGATGCCGTCCTGATCTTGAAGCGAAAGGACGTTTACGCTTCACGGATACTTTCGTGAAGATGTGAAACGTCCTTTTTTAAATATCTGAAAGGTATGAAGATCATATGAAGAAAGATACAATCGCAGCAATTTCCACGGGGATGACGAACTCCGGGATCGGGATTGTCCGCATCAGCGGAGAGGATGCATTCAGCGTCGCAGACAGGATCTACAGGGGGAAAGAGAGTCTCTCAGGAGCGCCCAGCCATACGATCCATTATGGACATATCGCAGACGGGGATGATATTATAGATGAGGTCCTAGTGATGGCGATGCGCGCGCCGCGGACATTTACCGGGGAGGATACGGTAGAGATCAACTGCCACGGCGGAACCTATGTCGTGTCGAGGGTTCTTGAGACCGTGCTGAAAAACGGAGCCAGGCCGGCAGAGCCGGGAGAGTTTACGAAGCGGGCCTTCCTGAACGGAAAGATGGATCTGTCTCAGGCAGAGGCGGTGATCGATGTGATCACATCGCAGAATGAGTATGCTCTGAAAAGCTCTCTGAGCCAGCTGAAAGGCAGTTTAAGAAACAGAATTAATGATATAAGAAATAAAATAATATACCACACAGCCTTCATAGAATCGGCACTCGATGACCCGGAGCATATCAGTGTAGACGGCTATGGAGAGACGCTGCGCAGGGCTTCGCTTGAGATCATGGAAGAGCTGAAGGAATTGATCCGGTCAGCGGACGACGGAAGGGTCATGAAAGAGGGGATACAGACCGTCATCGTGGGAAAACCGAATGCAGGAAAATCTTCTCTCCTGAATGTACTTTCCGGGCATGACCGGGCGATCGTCACGGATATCGAGGGGACTACGAGGGATGCCCTTGAGGAGCAGATCCGCCTCCAGGGGCTGACATTGAATGTCATAGACACTGCGGGCATACGCCAGACGGAAGATATCATAGAGCAGATGGGAGTTGACAAGGCAAAGGATTATGCGAGAAATGCAGATCTTGTCGTTTATGTCGTTGATGCTTCCAGAGAGATGGATGAAAATGATGACAAGATACTTGAACTGATCTATGACAAAAGGACAATCATACTCCTGAATAAGTCGGATCTCAAGACTGTGGTGGAAGAAGAGGACGTCAGGAGAAAGCTGAAGGTGATCTTTGAGAAAAACGGAAGGAGCTTCACGCCGGTTCCCATGATCGGGATATCGGCGAAGGAAGAACAGGGAATCCGGGAATTTGAGGAGACGATAAAGTCTATGTTCTTAAAGGGAAGCCTCTCCTTCAACGAAGAAGTATATATTACAAATGCAAGGCAGAAGAGTGCGCTGAGCGATGCGCTTGAGAGCATGGAAAAGGTAGTCGGGAGCATTGATGCAGGGATGCCGGAGGATTTTTATTCCATCGATCTCATGGACGCATACGAGTCACTCGGGAATATAACAGGAGAAGCGATAGGAGAAGATTTGGTAAATGAAATATTCAGCAAGTTCTGTATGGGAAAATAAAGACGAATACGATATCGCCGTGGTCGGAGCGGGACATGCGGGATGTGAGGCAGCACTCGCGGCGGCAAGGCTCGGCTTCAGGACCGTGATGTTCACGGTGAGTGTGGACAGCATTGCGCTCATGCCATGTAATCCGAATATCGGGGGAAGTTCAAAAGGACACCTTGTGAGAGAGGTGGACGCGCTTGGCGGAGAGATGGGAAAGGTGATCGACAGGACATTCATTCAGTCAAAGATGCTGAACAGCTCCAAGGGTCCGGCGGTGCATTCCCTCAGGGCGCAGGCTGACAAGGCGGACTACAGCCGGACGATGCGCCAGGTGCTTGAGGGACAGGATAACCTGGATATCCGGCAGATGGAGGTGACGGATATTCTTGCAGAAGACGGCAGGGTGACAGGCGTACAGACCTATTCAGGCGCCATATACCGCTGCAGAGCCGTTGTTTTGTGCACAGGCACATATCTGAAGGCCAGATGCATTTACGGCGATATAAGCACGTATACGGGGCCAAACGGGCTGCAGAGCGCGAACTATCTCACGGACAGCCTGAAGAAGCTGGGAATCCAGATGTACCGTTTCAAGACCGGGACGCCTGCGAGGATCGACAGAAATTCCATTGATTTCAGCAGGATGGAGGAACAGAAGGGGGATGAGAGGGTCGTACCCTTCTCCTTCACAACGGATCCCGAGGAGGTACAGATCGATCAGGTATCCTGCTGGCTTACTTATACGAACGAAAAGACGCATGACATCATCCGTCAGAATCTGGACCGGTCGCCCCTGTTTTCCGGTGCAATCGAGGGAACCGGGCCGAGATACTGCCCGTCGATCGAGGACAAGGTCGTGAAATTCCCGGATAAGGACAGACATCAGGTATTCATTGAGCCGGAGGGACTGCACACGACGGAGATGTATGTAGGAGGCATGTCCAGCTCTCTGCCGGAGGATGTCCAGTATGCCATGTACAGGAGCGTTCCCGGGCTGGAGCATGCAAAGATCGTGAGAAATGCTTATGCGATCGAGTATGACTGTATCGATGCAAGGCAGCTCAAGAGCACTCTGGAGTTTAAGAATGTCGAGGGACTCTTCAGCGGTGGACAGTTTAACGGAAGCTCGGGATACGAGGAAGCAGCAGCACAGGGACTGATCGCGGGGATCAATGCTGCGAGGAAGCTCCAGGGAAAAGAGGGCATCGTGATCGACCGCTCTCAGGGATACATCGGAGTGCTGATCGATGATCTAGTAACGAAGGAGAATCATGAGCCGTACAGGATGATGACTTCCAGAGCCGAGTACCGGCTTCTGCTCCGCCAGGACAATGCAGATCTCAGGCTGACAAAGCTTGGCTATGAGGTCGGCCTGATCGACGAGGAAAGATATCAGCGGCTTCTGGAAAAGGAGCGGATGATCGATGAGGAAATAAAGCGTGTGGAGCATACGAATATCGGGACCTCCGAGAAGGTGCAGAATCTCCTTGCGTCCTTTGGAAGCACCCCGCTGACGTCAGGGACTACGATGGCAGAGCTGATCAGGAGACCGGAGCTTTCTTACGAAAAGCTTGCCCCTATCGATGAAAAGCGCCCGGAGCTCCCGTATGACGTAAAAGAGCAGGTTGATATCAATATCAAATATGACGGCTATATAAAGCGCCAGATGCGCCAGGTAGAGCAGTTCAGAAAGCTGGAAAAGAAGAAGATACCGGATGAGATCGATTATGATGAGATCCAGAGTCTCCGCATCGAGGCAAGGCAGAAGCTGAAGCAGATAAGGCCTTCTTCTATCGGCCAGGCTTCGAGGATATCAGGTGTTTCGCCGGCGGATATCTCGGTACTGCTCGTCTACCTTGGAAGTAAATAAAAATATATAGTATGCTATATATTTTTATGCGTTGAGGTTATAGGATCGGACAGAGTTTCTATTATTTTTAAGACAGGAGAAAAAGATGGCTGAGCGTTTTGATAGAGAGTTGGAAGAGCTTGGGATCAGGCTCTCGGAAGAGCAGAAAGACCAGTTCCATAAGTATTATGAAATGCTTGTGGAGTGGAATAAAGTGATGAACCTCACAGGGATCACAGATTATGACGAGGTGAATCTGAAGCATTTTACAGATAGTCTTACAATTGTAAGATGTAATGATATGAGCAGGGTGAAAAGGCTCATTGACGTGGGAACTGGAGCGGGATTCCCAGGCATACCGCTTAAGATCGTGTACCCGGAGATCGAGGTGGTCCTTCTGGATTCTCTGAATAAAAGGATCAATTTTTTAAATGCAGTGATCGATGAGCTTGGGCTCAAAAAAATAACTGCGCTTCACGGAAGAGCAGAGGATTTTGCAAAAAAGAAGGAATTTAGAGAGCGGTTTGACCTCTGTGTTTCACGTGCGGTGGCCAACTTATCCACATTATGTGAATATTGTCTGCCTTTTGTGGGGATAACTGGGCATTTTATTTCATATAAGAGTGCTGATTCTGATGAAGAGATTAAAAATGCGGTAAAAGCAGTGAGTATTCTCGGAGGAGAGATAAAAAATGTGGATAAGTTCGATCTTCCGGGGACAAATATGGGAAGATCACTCGTTGATGTGGAAAAAGTAAGGCAGACACCGGGAAAATATCCGAGAAAAGCAGGACTTCCGGCAAAAGAACCACTGATGTAAACATTCTAAAGCAGTAAGAGGATATCTACAGAAGATATATAAAGCAAGCATTTCAGAAGAGAGAGCTGAGACTGGAAATAGTATCAGGTAATAAAAGACCGTGCGGATAATTTTATCTGCACGGTCTTTTGATGCTTTTCTTCCTATTATAAGGGGACTCCTATAAGGATATATCACTCATTTTCTGCTTCGGAGAAAAGCACTCCCACCTGTTCGATAAATTCCTCGGGTCTTTCCAGGTGTGGAAGCTGCTTTGTCTTATTTATTCCCAGTATCTCGATAGAAGGAAGATGATTCTGGTACTGATTAGCAGCAATGATATTCTCTGGATTTGCATTTCCTGTAATTATGAATATACTGTTGTTGATCTTTCTCAGGCAGTATACGATATTGGCGTTTGTGAAACGTGATTTCTGGGACGCAAATAAATACTTTGAATTTGTCTTATCCTTATGAGAAGATTCAAAGCATGTAAGTATATCTTTTTCCCTGATCGAGTTTTGATCATAGACTTCGGATAGAAGTTTTTCTCTGATCGTTCTCTTATTTACCTTCATATTATATATAAAAGTGCCTATGATCGGAGTGATAAGAATATACTTTATCATATAGGAACGTTTTGTCGGGATTTTTGCCTGGGAGGCAAGATCCTGAGGGTTGATCAGGACCACACGGTCAATGACCGTATCATCATTTGCGCACGCCATTATGGCAAATGATGAGGATTCTCCGGACGCAATGATATCTGTCCTCTCTCCGATGATATCTTTGATAAAATCAGTTATCAGCTGTACATAAAGAAAATTTGTATATGTCAGGAGAGGGCGGTCAGAACATCCACATCCCAAAAGATCGAGCGCATATACAGTATTCGTTTTTGAAAGCTTTTCGACGACCTTATGCCATTCATTTGATGATGAACAGACACTTAGATCGTGTATAAGCAGCACGGGACGTCCGCTTCCGGCTTTTTTATAAGCAATCTTGCCAAATCTCCAATTATAATATTGGTATGTATCCTTATCGAGAAGATTGTCTGCGGTAGAAATGTATTGGAAAACTCTGTTTACTACATGCATCGTTCCGACCGCAGCGCCTGTAAATACGGCTAAAAATGTCAGTTTTCTTTTTATGCTCACTAAAGTTCACCTGCCTTTGACGTTTAAGATTATTATACTACAACCGGAATCTCAAATAAACCCCCTAATAATTTTTTTGCAGCATGGATCGTATCCAGCGGCCGTTTTCCGGCATGCAGGATCAGCAAGGATCAGCCTGTCTTTAATTTGTGCATGCTTCGAAAAAAGTATGAGAGATGAAAGGTATGATCTACTCAAAATGTTTCACGTGAAACATTCTGGAGGAGTTTCAGAACTGATTTCTTATTTATCAGGAAAGTTCTTTACATAAAAGCAGTGGTAGTCTTTTGCCCTCATGAATATGAAAAAAACAGCGAGAAAAGAATAATAAAAAAAATGTTTCACGTGAAACATTTTATGGATTAATGAGATGAAAGGTGATATAATAAGTAGGTATCCAAAAGAAAGGAGTACAAAAATGGGTAGAATTATAGCAATTGCCAATCAAAAGGGCGGCGTAGGAAAAACAACAACAGCGATCAACTTATCAGCCTCGCTCGCAAGCCTCGGACAAAAAGTACTTGCTCTTGATATGGATCCGCAGGGAAATATGACAAGCGGACTCGGCGTGAACAAGGAAGAGGCAGAAAATACAGTATATGATCTTATTATAGGCAATGTCGGAATAGAAGAGTGTATCTATGAAAATGTTATAGAAAACCTTGATGTACTTCCTTCTAATATCAATCTTTCGGCAGCTGAGATAGAGCTGATCGGGATTGATAACAAAGAATATCTTCTTAAAGAAGAAGTTGACAAGATCAGGGACAGATATGATTTTATTATAATTGATTGTCCGCCAGCATTAAGTATGCTTACAATAAATGCTATGACAACAGCCGATTCTGTTATTGTGCCTATACAGTGTGAGTACTATGCGCTTGAGGGATTGAGCCAGCTTATCCATACGATCGAACTCGTACAGGAAAGGTTAAACTCTGCTCTTGAAATAGAGGGCGTAGTTTTCACAATGTATGATGCAAGAACGAATCTTTCATTACAGGTAGTTGAAAATGTAAAGGATAATCTGAATCAGGCAATTTATAAAACGATCATTCCACGTAATATCAGATTAGCAGAAGCGCCAAGCTACGGCATGCCGATTACTCTGTATGATCCAAGATCAACCGGAGCTGAGAGTTATATGCTGTTGGCAGAAGAAGTTATACATAAAGGAGAAGAGTAAAATATGGCAGTGAAGAGAAACGGGCTTGGCAAAGGCCTTGACAGCCTGATACCGAATAAAAATGAAAATAAACCAAAAACTTCTGCGAAAAGTGATAGTAAAGCAAAGAAAGAGGAAGAAGTTGTAAAGACAGGGGAAATCATGGTCAAGATTAATCAGGTGGAACCAAACAGGGACCAGCCGAGAAAAGATTTTGATGAAGACGCCCTTGTTGAGTTGGCTGATTCTATCAAACAGTTTGGAATCCTTCAGCCGCTTATTGTCCAGAAGAAAAAGGACTACTATGAGATCATTGCGGGGGAGAGACGCTGGAGAGCTGCGAAGATCGCAGGCGTGAAAGAAGTGCCTGTCATCGTAAAAGAGTTTACAAATCAGGAAGTTGTGGAAATCTCACTCATAGAAAACATACAGCGTGAAAATCTCAATCCGATAGAGGAAGCAATGGCTTATAAGCGGCTTCTTGAGGAATTTAATCTTAAGCAGGATGAAGTGGCAGAAAGAGTGTCCAAGAGCAGGACAGCTGTGACAAACTCAATGAGGCTTCTCAAACTGAGTGAACGTGTCCAGCAGATGATCGTGGATGACATGATCAGCACCGGACATGCCAGAGCTCTTCTCGCTATTGACGACGAAGAGCAGCAGTATATCCTTGCAAACAAGATTTTTGATGAAAAGCTCAGTGTGAGGGAGACTGAAAAGCTTGTCAAAGCGCTCAAAAATCCGAAAAAAGAGATTAAAAAACCAAAATCAGAACATATGTTTGTTTATAACAACATAGAAGAGCAGATGAAAAACATCATAGGGACAAAAGTAAGTGTAAATCCAAAAGCGAATGGAAAGGGCAAGATAGAGATAGAATATTATTCAGAGCAAGAGCTGGAAAGAATCTATGATCTGATCATGACGATTCAATCTGAGTAAAGAAGATAGCATAAGAGGAGAGTATGATTAAAAAGGAGATGTATTGAATGGATGGAATCTTAGGAAGTCTTGGAATAGACCCTTTTTACCTGTTTATCATCATGTTTATGCTGCAGGTGGCACTGATCGTATTGCTGGTCCTTCTCTATGAAAAGTACAACCGCCTTCAGAAAAGCTATTCCGTCTTCATGAAGGGAAAGAATGGAAAAAGTCTGGAGAAGAGCATATTCAAGAGATTTGAAAAGCTTGAAGAAATCTATGAGATGGTAGAGGAAAACAAAAACGAGATCGGAAAGATCTACAAAAAGATGGAAAGCCATTATCAGAAAGTCGGCATCGTGAAGTATGATGCGTTTCATGAGATGGGAGGAAATCTGAGTTTTGTACTTACCATGCTGGATGAAAACAATAATGGATGGATCTTCAATGCAATGCACAGCAGGGAGGGCTGTTACACTTACATCAAAGAGATCGTGAAGGGCGAGAGCTATATCGAGCTCGGCGAGGAAGAGAGACAGTGTCTGGAAAAGGCAATTTATCAGGAATCCTATGACATAAAAGATACTGAAAGCAATAATTAGACCATAAATAAGAATGAGAGGAAACAGTAATGTTAGACATTAAATTTTTAAGAAACAATCCGGATATCGTAAAACAGAATATCAAAAATAAATTTCAGGATGAAAAGCTTCCGCTTGTAGACGAAGTCATCGAGCTGGATAAGAGAAACAGAGAGATCAAGCAGGAAGTGGAGGCTCTTCGTGCAGATAAAAACAAATCCTCCAAGCAGATCGGTGCAATGATGGCACAGAAGAAATTAGAAGAGGCTGAGGAGCTGAAAAGAAAAGTAGGAGAATATGCCGGAAGGATCGATTCTCTTTCAGAAGAGGAAAAAGAAGTAGAAGAAAAGATCAAAAAGATCATGATGACAATCCCAAATATCATCGATCCGTCTGTTCCGATCGGAAAAGACGACAGTGAAAATGTAGAGCTGGAGAAATTCGGCGAACCTGTTGTTCCGGATTTTGAGATCCCGTATCATACAGATATCATGGAATCCTTCAACGGAATCGATCTTGACAGCGCGAGAAGAGTAGCAGGAAACGGCTTCTATTATCTGATGGGAGACATTGCGAGACTCCACTCAGCCGTGATCGCTTATGCGAGAGACTTTATGATCGACAGAGGATTTACCTACTGTATTCCTCCTTTTATGATCAGGAGCAATGTCGTGACAGGCGTTATGAGCTTTGCTGAGATGGACGCTATGATGTATAAGATCGAGGGAGAGGACCTCTACCTGATCGGTACGAGCGAGCACTCCATGATAGGAAAGTTCATCAATACACAGCTTACAGAAGACGAGCTGCCGCAGACGCTGACGAGCTATTCACCGTGCTTCAGAAAAGAAAAAGGGGCACACGGTATCGAAGAGAGAGGTGTCTACAGGATCCATCAGTTTGAAAAACAGGAGATGATCGTAGTCTGCAAGCCGGAGGAGAGCATGGAATGGTATGATAAGCTGTGGAAAAATACAGTGGATCTGTTCCGTTCAATGGATATCCCGGTACGTACGCTGGAGTGCTGCTCCGGAGATCTGGCGGATTTGAAGGTGAAATCCGTCGATGTTGAGGCGTGGTCCCCGAGACAGAAGAAATACTTTGAGGTAGGAAGCTGCTCCAACCTTGGAGACGCACAGGCAAGACGCCTTGGAATCCGCGTGAAAGGCGAAAACGGAAACTATTTTGCACACACACTGAACAATACAGTCGTTGCGCCGCCGAGAATGCTGATCGCATTTCTTGAGAACAATCTGCAGGCAGACGGTTCTGTGAAGATTCCGGAGAAGCTGCAGCCGTATATGGGCGGCAAGACGGTTATCACACCGAATAAATAGGCAGGAATGACAGGAACAAATGCATCAATATTTGAAAGCAATCGGATTTGATAATATCCATACAAGGAAAGAGCTGAGAGAGCTCCTGCGTGAAGTGGAAGAGCGCTTTACACATCAGACGATCGTATCCTACAGGCCCGGAGAGGATTTCTGCGAGTACCAGAAGGAATACGGACAGTTCATGGGCATCACGGTGTGCGGGGAGCTGGATGAGGATGACAATTTTGATCCGGCATACTACTTTCCTTATTTCGTGGGGAGCGGCGTGACCACATATGCCGACGTATCGGTCGAGCGAAAGATCGAGAAGGAGCAGTATGTGGGGATGTGTGAAGACTCCAAGATCGGCATCAGCCTGATCTTCACGCTCCAGAACGGAGTAGACTACATGAGGGAGAGGCAGGCAGGCTTCACTGCCGGACTGACAACCTCCGTGACCTTCTCCGGGCTGGCGCTGTCGGGGATGATCCTTCTTCCCGTGGTGAAAAACGAAAGCCAGAGAAAAAGCGAGCAGGCCGCGGCGGACAGCCGTCAGGTGCTCTTGAATGCGGCGCGGAACGGTGATCAGACCGCAATCGAGACTCTGACGCTGGACGACATAGATACTTATACAAAAGTATCGAGAAGACTCCTGCATGAAGATGTATTTTCCATTGTAGATACGTACTTTATGCCATACGGCGCCGAGTGCGACATGTATTCTATCATGGGTGAGATCCTTGCGGTGAGAATACGCTACAATCCCGTGACAGACAATAAGATCTACCACATGAAGCTCAATGTAAATGAACTGAAATTTGATGTATGCGTGCCCGCTGATTCCGTGATGGGAGAGCCTGAGATCGGCCGAAGATTTAAGGGGACGATATGGCTTCAGGGATATATCAATTTTTAAAGGTTACGTTAAGGAACCGTAAAGTCAGGTTAAATCTTGCGAACAGCAGGGTTAAATGACTGCAAACTTTATTGAATCAAAAATACCTCCGTGCTGCCATGCATAAGTCTTAATTATTTAAGCTGCAGTCAGCAAGGAGGTATTTTTTGATGATCAGAAGAAATTTTAGGACAAAAGCCGGAATCGCAGCGCCGGCATCTTCTACAGCAGCCAATGACGCTGGATACTATTCCAACCAGGCGACAATGACAGGGCTGGAAGAAAATACAGAATAATTCTTTTGCGACTGGTGAGTTTGACGGGGCATTCTTCTTTGCATTTGTTGGAGACCCGCAGATCGGAGCAGGCTCCACAGATACAGATATCGAGGGTTGGGACCAGACACTGGATGTGATCAAAAATAATCTGAATCCGGACTTCATGATCTCAGCAGGAGACCAGGTCAATACAGCAAGCAACGAGACGCAGTACGCAGGTTATCTCAATGATACGCTGACATCGCTGACAAGTGCGACGACGATCGGAAACCATGACAGCAGCTCAACAGCATATAATGAGCATTTTAATCTGCCGAATGAGAGCGCGGCAAATCCGGACGTGAAATGGAAAACAGTTATTTTCCACCACTCAGTTTATTCTACCGCGAGCCATGTAAATGACGGCGATATCATCCAGAGAAGAGAGCAGCTTCCGGCTGAATTTGAAAATCTTGACATCGATGTCGTACTTATGGGACATGACCATGTCTATACAAGAACCTACATGATGGTTGAGGAAAACGGAAGCATTGTTCCGGATAAAACAGAAGAAGTACAGTCCAGCGTTACTAATACGGAAGGCGTGCTCTATCTGACAGCAAACTCTGCCAGCGGAAGTAAATACTATGATATCAAGGCTCCGGAGGCCGAGTATGCGGCAGTGCAGGATCAGTCCTACCGCAGGACAGTTACAGACATTGAGGTCACAGATACATCCTACACGATGACTACATACTATGCGGATGACATGAGCGTCCTCGATACATTTACGATCAACAAGTTACCGGAGCTGGATACCACTGAGCTGGAGCAGCTCATCACAGAAGCGGGAAGCCTGAACGAGGCAGACTATACTGCTGACAGCTGGTCCGCATTCCAGAGCGCATACGAGGCGGCTCAGGCGATCCTGGAGAACACAGAGGCATCACAGGCTGACATCGATTCCTGCGCAGGAGCTCTCAGAGATGCAATGAACGCTCTTGTAAAAGCAGACACAGAGGATCCGGAACAGCCGGGAGAAAAACCGGGAAATCCGGATGACAGCAGCGGAACAGGCGACGAAGGAAATGGAAACAACAACGGAAACGGCACAGACAATAACGGCGCGAACGGAAACGGAACTTCCGGAAACAAAACTTCGACATCATCCGGAAATAAGGTGAACACACCGAAGACCGGAGATACCGTTAACACCGTTGCAGCTGTCCTGATCATTGCGGCAGCCGGAACAATGATCTTCATCCTCGGAAGAAAAAAGATAAGATTATAATAAAAGGTTGATAAAATGGTGAATAAGATCAAAGAAAATATTGTTGTGCTTGGAATCATAGTTCTCACGATCATCATGATCCTGCTCTTCCAGGCAGTCGGTTTTCAATCTTATTCCAGATACAGTACAGATACCCTCCACTACGAAAAAGCAAGCGTAGTGGAGGTTTCGTCTGAAGAGCTGGAATATGACGAAGAACTTGGCATGTATCTCGGCAGCCAGGAGCTGGAAGTAGAAATGCTTGATGGAGAGGAAAAAGGCGAGATCATCTCAGTTACGAATTACCTTACGAAGACGCACAGTGTCTACGCGGAAGAAGGGACAAAGATCATAATCAGCGCGGACCGGCCGGAAGGAACGGAGCCTTATTATTCTGTATACAATTATGACAGGACACTGCCCTATGTCAGCTCTCTTCTGATCCTTGCGGCGGCGATCATCTGCATCGGCAAGGGAAAGGGCGTCAAGGCGATACTCGGACCCGCGTATTCTCTGTTTCTCATCGTGTATCTCGTTCTCCCGGCAGTATTCTCCGGATACTCGCCGACAGTCATGAGCATCCTGTGTGCGGTGCTCTCCACGGCAGTGACGCTCCTGCTCCTGAACGGGCAGAGCAAGAAGACCTATGCGGCGATCATCGCGACTACCCTGGGTGTATTCCTGGCGCTCGTGCTGTTCATGCTCATGTCATGGATGCTCCACCTGAAAGGATTCAGCTCATCGGAGGCTGAGGATCTGATCCTGATCAATGAAGCGACAGGACTGAGGATCAAGGATCTGCTCTTCGCGGGAGTCCTGATCTCTTCCCTGGGAGCGATCATGGATGTGGGAATGTCCATCGTTTCCGCCCTGTTTGAGCTGCTCCATCATAACCCGGAGCTTTCGGCAGGAGAGCTTTTCAAGTCCGGTATCGAGATCGGAAAGGATATGATCGGAACGATGACGAACACGCTGATCCTTGCATTTGCAGGAAGCGCTTTTATCACGCTACTCGTATTCGTTTCATACCAGGTGCAGGCGAACCAGCTCTTTAACTCAAACTATATTGCGATCGAGATCGCGCAGGGAATCTGCGGCACATTCGGAATCGTTCTCACGGTGCCGATCGCATCGGCTGTCTCAGCGGTGATGCTCATAAGAAATAAAAAAGAGCAGGAACAGATCGTTACTTTTCAGACCCATGCCAATAATAAGCATCAAAAATAGAGCCGAAGTCATGGCTGATTATCAAGCCATAATCTCGGCTGCTACGTTCTTCTTCAGCCTTGTAGGTTTTTTTCGCTCAAATATTTCTGCTATCCTCTGATACACACTGTCGTCCTTTGTCCGGAGTAAATGCACAATACTCAGACCATCACAGGTATAATCAAGTGACTCATGGCTCCGGAATACCATTGCCTGCTTCTGCTTCCTTTTAAACACCCGCGCCAGCCTCTCACAGAGCGAATTGTTCGCTGGCACCCGTTTGTCGTGCAGAAACAGAAGCTCACTTTCCTTATATTCCTTCAGCCGCCTGAACAGGTTATAGCCTTCTTTATAATACTCGCTCGGAGGATCCGCCTCGTATTCCTCTTCTGCCTCCCGGAGTATTTTATCATATCTGGCTTCCAACCCGGATACTTTCGCTGAATCCAGTTCTTCCTTCTCATCCAGGCTGTTCCGGTAATGGAGCATCTCCCGAATCAGCTCATGCATCTTCTGGTTCCACTTACGTTCTAGCCAAGATCCACTAAGTAATACAGTATCGTCATTCTTGACTTCTCTGTATTGCTCTTAGTAGCGATCTTGATGGGGATTCCGTTTCCCCATACCCTCGGAAATTTCACAGCAACTCCTGTGACTTCTCATTGATAGTTGCTATGAAATTCAAATTGGCTTCCAACATAAGTTGTACGCATCACTATATCTGGAAGGGACAGCCAGATGTAGTGGAGGTTCAGTTTTGCGGAAGCCTGTGACTTTAGAAGGAAGGAGGAAGAATGGCACCCAGAGAAAAAAAAGAAAGCGAAAAACGAAAAAATATTGTGTGTGTAAAACTTACCGATATCGAACTTTCAATTCTCGATCAACATGCTGACGGAGTACGCTTATCTCGTTCTGAATATATCCGCGGTCTCATTCTGAATAAAAAAATGACAGCAAAATATCAGATTGTAATCAACAGTGACGACATTCGTGAACTTCTGATGCAGTACGGGAAAATCGGTTCTAACCTCAATCAGATTGCAAAATATTTTAATACAGGTGGTGAAAGGTCTATGGCGATGGAAGAAGAAATTCATCACTGCCTGGCAGATCTTTTTTCTCTGAAAAAAGAAATTTTGAAATTGGCAGGTGATCTGAATGGCAATCGTAAAGCATATTAAAAGCAAAAATGCCAACTACACAGATGCCATAAATTATCTCTTCTATCAGCACGATGAAAAAACAAAAACACTGCTCCTTAACGAATATGGACAGCCTATGCTCAGAGAAGAATTCTATGCAGATGGATTAAACTGTACTCCTGAAACTTTTGATCTTGACTGTTCCGGGACTAATAGAACATTCAATAAGAACAGACGGCCAGGCGAAATCAAAAGCCATCATTATATCATCAGTTACGATCCCAGGGATGCATCAGATTGCGGTCTTACCGGGGAAAAGGCTCAGGAGTTATCTTTAGAGGTAGCTCAAAAAATGTTTCCGGGACATCAGGCTCTTGTGGTTACACATACTGACGGCGAAAATCATTCCGGAAACATACATACACATATCGTGATCAACAGCGTAACGGATGGAAAAGAAAACAGGAATCAAGCTGACTCCTCATATGCTCCGCAGATACTACGCCGTATCAAGACGGAATTCAGGCTGGGTGCTGGAACTGATACAGTTAGCCCTCGGTCACAAGCATCTTGATACAACGGTTAAATATCTCGGCATACTGGACGATCAGCTCATGGAAGCAAGCCGGGAATTTTATGAGAAGCACTCGGATCTGTACGGCATCAAGAATTTGCTATAAAGGATGTGGAATGAAATGGCGGTGCTTGCATTAAAACAGGTTGAAACACAACAGGACGCTTCGATTCTGCAAGCACGGCTGCAGAAAGAAACCTCCGAAGTCAAAAATCCGTATAAAGGCAAAGTGATTGAATTCATGGTGAGCGAAGACATGGAAACCATAGCTGACCTTGACTATCCGGCAAGGGTAAGGTTTGAAAAATGGCTGCCAGATCATACAGACTCGGCAGAATATCGTCACTATCTGGTCTCGTTTGATAGGATAAAGCAGTATTCGGTAAGTAAAGAAATCCACATTGCAGCGGATGGAAAACCTGTCCGTCCGAATTATGAGAACACAATCCTGTTCCTGCTGTATCATCCCAACCCGGACATCCGGGCGATGTTCCGAAAAGCCACGAAGAAACACGAATTGGCATGGGATTTTACACGGGCTGTACCGGAGAAGCTGAAAAGGCAGATTTTCGATATCCTGCACTATGCGTTAGAAAATGACACAGCCTTTGAAACAAGGCGCAAGCATCTGTTAGGACTGAGAGAACTGTACGATTTCTGCGCAGACGAAAAAATCGATGACATCGAGCAGATGGAGCTGGCGCAGGAACAGCAATTCAAAGGCCTTGACAGTGAACGGCTCAAACCCTGCAACCGAGTCGGAATCATAAGTTTTTGCCGAAAAGCACTGTTCATGCAGACCGAAAAGATTAACTGGAATGCCCATGTCTGGTACATGGAACGTTTTCAGATACAGCCAGAAAGGCTGGATGCGGCAAGTCCGGTATCCTCAATCTCCTTCACAGAAGTTACGCATAAGAAAAACCGGGAATTACTGAAAAAATACATCCGATACGGACTTGGCATCACCAACCTGTCGGTGAGTGTGATTCGCGGAGAACATTCTGCTATCCGAAATTTTCTGAACGATATATGCCAAGATGAAAATGAGGATGTATGCTCGGTGACTCCGGCACAGATGGATGACTACTTCAAAAAACAGCGACAGCGATCGGTACAAGCTGAAACCTACAATAAGAATGTCATGTGCATACAGCACTTCTTCAATTTTCTCAAGGTTCGGCAGTACATTGAACGGATACCCTTCGATGCAGAATGCTGTCTGAAGAAAATAATCCCACGGCATCTTGACCGGAGTGTAGCTCAAGAGGCCGCGGATGAAATTCTCGAAAAGCTCTGCTGTTTCCCCGAAACGATAAGGATCATGTACCTGCACCTTTGGGGAGTCGGCCTGCGCATCAGCGAGGTATGCACCTTAAAGGGCAACGCCTACTACATACAGGGCAAGGAGTGGTTCGATGGAACGAAACAGGACGAGAAGTTCGGTATCGGACAGAACGGCGAAATCCTCTCGGTACAGTTCGGCTTGTATGCAGCCGAGGATATCACAGCGGCAGACGGCATGGCTATCCCGAAGGACGGTCTCATTGAAATTGCTTCCTGCGATGAAAACGGAAAAGCTGTTTTTGCAACAGATCTCCCGGTGGGTGCAAAGCTCTATGTGAAGGAATACAGCACAGACGAGCATTACCTCATCAGCGATGAAATCTATCCTGTGGAATTTGCCTATGCAGGACAGGAAACGGCAGTCGTGAATATCTCCGTAAATGACGGTCAGCCGATGGAGAACAAGCTTATCAGAGGCTCAGTCATCGGCAAGAAGATTGACGAGGACGGCTTTGCCATCTGCGGCGCCATCTTCGGATTGTTTAAGGCAGACGAAACGGAATTTACTGAGGATACCGCTATTCTTACCGCCGAGTCCAATGAAATCGGCGTGTTCGGATTTGAAAATGTACCGTTTGGAAATTGGATAATCCGTGAACTAAAAGCTGCCCCGGCATTTGTATTGAACGAAACGACCTACCCGGTGACCATCTCTGAAAACGAAGAAATCGTAGAGATTGAGATTGAAAACCGCTTTATTGTGGGCAGCGTACAGACCACAAAGGTGGATGCCCAGCAGAAATGATGTTCTCCGCCTCCCGTTCAAGGCGATTGCAGATCGTGCCGATCATCCAGTCCTTTTCTCAGCTTGAAAAGAACTACGGCAAGGAAGGTGCGGAAATTATCATAGACAATACCCAGCTCACCATCTTCGGCGGCTTTGCTCCTCAAAGCACTTCTGCGGAAACCCTGTCCAAAGCCTTGGGCAGCCGAACTGTCATGTCCGGTTCGGTATCAAGAAGCAAGAACGATCCGTCCGAATCGCTGCAGATGATAGAACGGCCGCTGATGACGCCGGATGAATTAAAGAGTATGCCCAAAGGGCAGTTTGTGGTGATGAAAACAGGCTTCTACCCGATGAAGGTAAAGCTGAAACTGTTCTTCAAATGGGGCATTCAGTTTGATGAGAAGAATCCCTACGCCGTTGCCGATCAGGGAAACCGCAAGGTGGAGTATGCCTCGAAGAAGGACATTATGGACGGCATCGTGAAGAAATACCGTCTTGACCTGTTAGCGCCGCCCGAACCTGCAGACGAAGGCAATGCATCCGGCGGTCAGGATCAGGCGAAGGACGAAAGCAGCCAACCACAGACGAAAAAACAGCAGACAAGGGATAAGAAGAAAACAGGCGGATCAAATCTGCAGACTTCCCCAAGAGCTCGCAGGACTCCGCCTCAAGAACCAAAGCCGGAGGTGAGTGCCAATGGGCAGACTTGATAAGCTATACAAAACCGATGTGCCGCATCGGGCAAAGCTCGTGTATATCTATCTCCATGACCGCATGGATAAGGAGCGAAAGGCGTGGCCGGGGCTAAACACTATCGCCTCCCACCTCTCACTCTCCCGTTCCACTGTTAAACGAGCCGTCAAGGATTTAGAGAAAGCCGGACTGATACGAAAGGAGCCGCACTGCCGTGAAAACGGCAGTGCGACCTCCAATCGATACTATCTGCTGTGAGCCGAAAAAAACAAATCTCGTCCGCCAAGGGAGAACTATGCCTAAACAGTGGACTGAGGGGCGGTTCATTTTGACCCGCCTTGAAGTACCCACTTTAAGAGAGAATACAGCAGAAAGAGAAAACACAGACTATTTGCTGTTACTCCTCTGTTAATGTTTTTCTCATAAAATATTTTGACAAGTCAAATTAAAGCTCGACTTATCAAATTGTTTCTGCTATAATAAATATATTCTGTTTATGAGGTGAACAAAATGGCGGTTCAGTACAATAAGCTTTGGAAGCTGCTGATAGATAAAAAGATAAAGCCTTCTGCTTTGTCGAAAATGACAGGGATTGCCCCCTCTATTATGGCGAAGCTGGACAGGGATGAATATGTGGCTCTTTCCGTACTGGAACGGATCTGCCTGACTCTGGATTGCGACATCGGCGATGTGGTTGAGATCGTAAAAGAACCCTAGGACGGGGGTGAAAACATATGAAACATCATTTTGTTTTTAACAAGCCGGCGATTCACTTTATCCTTTTGGTCGGCATTTTCACTTTTGTCTTTTTAGGTGCGGAATATCTGTTTGTCAATATGATCTCCCTGTCGGTGACGGAAGGGAAAACCGTCATTGCCCAGAACTATGCGCTGGGCGCCAGCGCCGTCGGCTTTTTCCTGTATCCGGCCATGGAACGCTGGGTTGGAAGGCGCTATAAAAGCGCGCTGACCTTTATCCTGGCGCTGGGTGCGATTATCTGTACCTTCATTGTCCAGCAGCATATCTCCTATGCGGCGACTATGACAGCAGGGATGGTGCTGTTTCTGCTGCTGGGCGTTTTCGGCAGCGCCGTCCACTATCTGGCTTCCGTCACCATAGACGGCGACAATGCATTGGCACGGCTGGCGGGGATCGCCTACGCTCTGGGAATTCTGCTCCAGTATGCAAACAACAACCTTGTCAACCTGGAGGTTGCGGAGGCGGCGTTTCTTTCGGTATTTCTGGCGGCTTTGAGCCTGCTGGTCATCCGAACGAGACAGGCCGGCCAAAGCCGCATCGAAATGACGGAGACTGCGGCTTTGGCCTCAAAATCAGAAACAGACATTTCCCTCACCCGGAAAAAACGGACGGCGGGCATTATGCTGGCGCTGCTGGTAGTGCTGATGGCATGTGTGTTCAGCACACTGGACAACGCCGTGACCCTCCGCCATGCGGGCGGGACGGATATCGGGCAGTGGCCCCGCCTGTTGCTGGCGCTCAGCGGCCTCGCCGCAGGCTTTGTCTTCGATATCCGAAAGCGGAAGTATATGGGGCTTATCATGTACTGCGTGATGATGATGTCGGTTCTGTCCATTGTGGTACTGAACCTGGGCGCTCCGTTCCTGATTGGACTGGTGGTCTTTTACCTGTCCTCGGGTTTTTTCGTTGTCTTTTTCACAGCGGGCTTTATGGAGCTTTCCCGGCATATGCGCCTGCCGTCGCTGTGGGCGGGCATGGGCCGCGCCATGAATAACTTGAGCGCCGCCCTGATCGCCAGCGGATCGGTGGCGCTGCTGTCCACCGGCAACAGCCTGGCCGCCATTGTCATCGCCCTGGTGCTGTTCGTGGCGGTCAGCGTTGTTATGGCTGTGTATACCGCCCGCATGAACGCCGTCAAAGAACCCAAGGAGCCGCCTGCTTCCCAAAAGTCGGACGAAGAGCGAAGGGAGGCGTTCATCGCAAAATACGGGCTGACCGAACGGGAATGGGATGTGTTCTCCAAGATGATTTCCTCGGACAGCAGCGCCCAGGAGATAGCCGACTGCCTGTTCCTGTCCAAGCGGACGGTGGAACGGCATATCTCCGCCCTGTACGAAAAGACAGGCGCAAAATCCCGCATCACTATGTACCTGCTTTACCGCAACGATTAACATACTGGCTGACACCCTGCTTTCTCTCCGGAGAGGCAGGGTGTTTTTGTGTGCGGTAACGAATTGTCCTGATGAAAAATATCGTTTTCCCCATCTGAAAAATGAAATTTACGCCATTCGGCATCCGCGAAAGGAAAAATCAGGAAAGAAAAGCACACCTCATCCCCTACTTGGAACGATTAGAAGTTATGCATATATAAAGCCTCAAAATAGTTGCTTTGATTTATATAATATGCACAAGTGGCGGTTGACCGCCATCGGTTTTTTGAAAAATGGCGGTTCACCGCCACCTGTTTTGATACGATTGGCGGGGTTTACGCATAGACAATCCGGCCTCTTTTCACCTAAAATGAGGACTTAGGAATCTACTTCTTCCCGGCGTCCGCCACGATTCCCCAAAAATTCAGGAGGAAAAGAAATGATGGAATACGTTCAAAGAGAACTTCCCTATGTGCGCTCCTATGTCCTGCGCTCGGTGTATGGTATGCTGCGGCAGGAAGGGATTGCTTTTGGGGAGGAAGCGCCGGGAAAGATTATTGCCGAATGCAGAGCAGACGGAACAGACGTCTCCCTTTCCATAACGGCGGAGGAAAAAGCGTTTGGAACTGAACTGACGATTTCACTGCGCCGCCCCTGCGATGGAATGTCAAAGCAGAAGGTGGCTCGAAGTATGCAGGAGATGCTGGATCAGATTGTCCGGCATTGGGAACATCCTGGCGACCGATCAGGCGTTTTACCAGATCATGTACGACGATATCTCCGAGAATGATCTGAGCTATGAGGAAAAGACCACCAACGCCGACGGCACCCCCGCCGCCTATCTCCCAAAATTCGGCGGCGGCAACCGCTACCGGCTTGTAAAGCTGGAGCTGCTGAGCCGGTATTACAGCGACGTGCTCACCATCGCCCATGATTATATCATCACGGCGGACTACAAGCTTCTCCCCGCCACGGAGGCGATAGGCGAGGACTATGAATCGGGCTACATCGCATACCCGCCGGATGTGATGGAGAAGCTCCTCGCTCTGGATGGCTATTGAAATTAATAAAAATCGATCAGGAGGCATTCTGCTATGAAAAAGAAAAGCGTATTATCCCTGCTGCTGGCGGCGGCGCTGGCGCTCTCCCTCGCCGGTTGCGCCGGGCAGGGGCAGCCGGGCGGAAAGGAGCCTGTCGTCAACAGCGACGGGACCATCACGAAAGAAGAAAACGACGTAAAAATCACTGAGACAGCGGCCAGGTCCATCGAAACCGAGCTGTATGAAACGGCGGATTTCAGCCTGCAGATCCCCAAGGGCTGGACAGTCACCAGCGGCGGTACGGCCATGTACCATTCCATCCGGGTGCAGGATCCCAGCCAGCCCCTCAACCAGATGTTTGTCCTGCTGAAGGCGGAGGGCCTGCTGCACAGCCAGGAGGGAAAGGACGCCTATGCGTATAACGTCACCATGGGGAACACATGGGCGCAGATGCTTTCCCAGGCGCCGGTGCTGACAACCCCCTCCACCGAAAACTTTTTCAAGCTGTTTTCGGAATACGCGGCGTTTGTAGAGCAGTGGGAGCCGAGCTATGCCGGCTATACCTTCCCCCGGTTTGACGGCTTTGCCGTGACCGACCGCTTTGCCTCGGCCAGCCTCCTGTCCTCGTATGCTCTGGGAGAAGAGACGCTGCGGGCGTCCTTTACCGAAAACGGCAAGGAAGGCGAGGGGATGTTCGCCGCGTCGGTGGTGGACTTCGGAAGCGTTGATATTGCCGCAGGACTGCCGGTAGGATATATCATCCCCCGGGCGGACGGCGGCTACTACATGGCATACAACGTCATGGCGGTCACCGCCGCGAAGGATACCTTCATCGAATGGGAGAGCGTCCTCACCAAATGCCTTGGAACGCTCGCCTATTCTGAGAGTTTCGTAAAAGCCACTGAGCAGGCCGGTGAAGAAAAGGTGGCGATGTCAAAGGAAATCAGCCGCATCACCAACGAGAGGCTGGAAATCATCATGGCGGCCTGGGAGGACCGGAACGTCGAGCAGGACATCACCAGCCAGATGCAGAGCGACGAAACCGGCGGCTACGAGCGCGTGTACGACACGCAGACCGGCGAAATCTACCGGGCGGAGGCCGGATGGTATGAAAGCACCGGCAGTGACCGCTACAAGCCGGTGACTGAAAACAAAATGTATGCAGAGCCCATCAGCGGTTACATCGAATAGGGAAGCGGCGGAAAACCGCAAACAAGGAATACATGACAAGGAGGGAAACGGAATGCGTCAGGTGAAAAGGCTCCTTCCCTATGTCCGGCGGTATGTGCAGATGGCTGTTTACGATGTGCTGGACGCGGAGGGGGCGGAATACTGGAAGAATGAAAGCGGCGCGGTGGTCGCCCGGCTTTCGGTTTACGGGAACGTCAGCACCTTCAGCCTTTCGGCGGAGATATGCGACACGGGAACCGGACTGACGGTTTCCGTACGTGATCCCTGTCCCGGCCTGTCGGCCAAGGGAGAGGAACGGGCGGTGACCGCCGTAGCCGATATGGTCGCCCAGTACCTTGAGAACGAGCTGATGATCAACCGCCGCTGTTTCGTGCCGGACCGGCATTATGCCGTATAGGGAACAGCGGCGCAGGCACAGGCGGAAATCGGCCGGATCCGTGCGGAAGCGGAAGCGGCCAAGGCTGCGCAGACTGCTGCACAAACTCCGGCCGCGCCTGACGGTACGGTATGCCCCTCGTGCGGCGCGTCCGCTGCCCCGGGCGTGAAATTCTGTCCGAAATGCAGGGCGCCGCTCTCCCGCAGAGCGCTCCAGTGCGATAAAGGGCAAAACGCCGTCTATATCGTTCTGCTGGCCTCCTGCGGCGGCGTGCTGGGGATGCTGTTCTACAGGCGGAAAAAGGCGGCGGCCGGGAAATAAGGCTGAGTAATAAACAAAAACCGGCAAAAGCGCCTGCAGGCGGGGCTTCATGCAAAACCTGTCCCAGGCAGCCGGCAGGAAAAATTTTTAGAAGGGGCGCCCCTTCTATCCTTTGCTTACACCAAAGGATAAACAATCTTATTTGACAAGGAGGAAACAATCATGAAGCGAAAATTACTTGCAGGTTTGCTGACGCTTTGCATGGCGGCGGGAATGGCCGTACCGGCAGCCGCAGCCACTACGCCTGCTGAACAGGAGCCGGGCGCTGACGGCCCGAAATACACACACGTAGACCACGTTTTGAATGAGGATACGCCTAGTACCAACATGGATATACTGGTTATGCCCGGCGAGAGTTTCACCGCACAGCCCAACATGGACATTCACAAGGGCAATTGCGCGTGTATCACGGCGGACTATCAGTATTGGAAGTATGTAACTACGGTTCAATTCATGAATGCAGACCTGTATTTGGGATATGTTGATAGTCCTAATTACAGTGCTCATGAACCGAGGTATGTAAGTGATGGCTATTTAACAACCAGCACGCCGGATTTGTCAAAGCTGGAACCCATAACAAAATATTATGACAATGCGATAAAGATTGCCTATGAAAACAAGTTATTAGAGATCGACCCATCAGCCTATGGGGAAGAAGAATATAGTAATTTACAGTCCGCTTTGGAAGCGGCACGCGAACTCCCGGGGCATACTTTCAATGCAGGATATGTTAACAATACTGGTTTACCCATGCTTTTAACAGCTTGTTATGGCGGCGGTAAAAAACTCGAAGGCGAGGAAGTGGGCACAGAAGGCTGCGGACACGTCGGTCATGGGCCTGTACGATCGATGTATGGCGGAGGTTTCTCTGAGTTCTATGTTACCTTTTATGAGCCTTATTACAATATAAACTATGAAGGCGTGGAAAACTATTTTACCGAGGAAGAATTGGCGGATTTGCCTGACCGCTATTATATCCAGCGGGAAGAGCAGCAGATTGTTCTGCCAAATCCTGTTCGGCCCGGCTATCATTTTAAAAACTGGAGAGAATCAGGGTATGATATAATTATTGGTTTTGGTGAAACAATAACGGTAAAAGACGGTAAAACCTTTATAACCTTTGATTTTGAAAACGGTTTAAGATATGGGGCAGGGGACAAAAACTTGGCGCCAATCTTTACAAGAGGCTGTACGGTTACTTTCAATCCCAACGGCGGAGCATTGAAGGACGGGGAAAAAGCTGTCCGTGAAATTGACCTCAAGAGCGTGGAAAACGGACAGTTTTTCGACATCGGAGGGGTTATCCCCGTGCGTGAGGGTTACACCTTTGCAGGCTGGTCTTTCTCGCCGTCTGGCGAACGTAACAGCATAATTGCAAACACCGCAAATTCTGACTGGTTTGCCGATTGGGAAAGCTATTACCGCAGCTTACAATACGGTGAAAACCCCGCTTCCACCAGTATCTATGACATACAGCTTTATGCTGTGTGGGAGAAAAATGTTACCGAACTGACCAACTCCGACACCAACGTTTCCATCTCCCTGACCGACGGTGTGCCGGAGGACGCGACCCTTTCCGCTGATACTATCGCGCAGGAAAGCGTACTGGGAAGCCGTCCGGAACTGAAAGAGGAGCTGCCGGGCCTGCTGTCCATTTACGACATCAGCGTCCGCCAGAACGGGGAAACCCTTGAAATCAAGGACAATCCCATGACGGTGAAAATCCCGCTGAACGACCACCTGAAAGGCTACAAATACTATCAGGCGGTGTATCTGGGCGACCCATTGGAACGCTTTGACGCGGTGGTGGAAGGAGACTTCCTCGTGTTTGAAACCGACCATTTGAGCCAGTACGCAATCCTTGGTTCTAACACGCCGTTTGAAACCAGCGAAAAGCCGACCGACCCCACCGACCCAACTGACCCCACTACTCCAACAGATCCCACCGATCCGGCTGGGCCGACTGACCCGACCACCCCGACAGACCCCGCTGACCCGGCTGACCCAACCGACCCAGCCAAACCCGAACAGCAGGGCAAGCCTTCTGAGCAAATAGAAAGCCCCCAGACCGGGGACAGCAGCGATATGGCGCTGTGGATCAGCCTGATGCTGGCCTCCTGCGGCGGCGTGCTGGGAATGCTGCTTTACAGGCGGAAAAAGGCGGCGGCCGGGAAATAAGGCTTAAAGAAGGTTATTCGTTCCGCCCTGGCTGCCTGAACCGGCGCACCGGGGAACGGATGGCATAGAAATACAGAAAAAAAGGCGGTGATACCCCAAAGAGAATTATCAAACCGTTTATTCACATGAATGTTATCTTGAAAGGAGAAAAATCAGTTATGAAACTAAAGCGCAAACTTCTTGCAGGACTGCTGACGCTTTGTATGGCTGTTGGAATGGCTGTGCCGGCGTTTGCGGCGAACGGCCCCTCGTCCGGGGACATGAGCGCCGCATGGGTGCAGCTGTATGATAGCAGTGTAGAAGAACCCGATGGCTATGTACTTTATAGCAACGGCGGCGAGGCTGACACGGTGGAGGGCGCTGTCTATGACAAGGCTACCAACACCATCACCCTGACAAACTACAACCACCCGGAAATGACCCTTGCCACCAACGAGATGGGCGACGATTTGAAGCTTCATCTGGTGGGTGACAATCATATCGCCGAACTGGTTGTATGGGGCTTCGGCTGGGGCGGCAATCTGGAAATTACCGGAGACGGCTCCCTGACCATCAATGAAAACAAAACGTCTCAGACTGCGGCGATCCGCTTTATGGCCGAGGGAACACAGGGTCTGCTCAAGGTCGGCTCAAACGCTTCTGTGACAGCGTATAAGAGCGCAGGTGAAAACACTTATTCTGCGGCCTTTGTATCGACAACATCCTCAACCCTTCCCTTCACAGGTAATCTGGAAACAGAGCTTGCCCTGACCGCCAATTCCGGCATCGAGGGGGAGACCACCGAATGGGAAAATGTCATATATGAAAGTAACTATGTTGCTCAAGACTGGAAGGTTCTCACCAAGGGCGAGGACGGAAAGAAATACGGCGTTAATTACGGAACAATCTACACCGGCAGCGATTTAACAAACGGCAAGCCTGTGGGCTATATCCACGAGCTGGTGAAGGTGGAAGGACTTCCTAGCCAAAAAGAATATCTTGCCGTTCAAATTGCTACCGTTGACGGACTTGAAAAGGACGCTCTGCCTGAGGGATATACCGACTCAGGGGAAACCATCAGCGCCAAAATAGGCGATATCAGCTCTATGACAGTGCTGATCAAGGACGGGCAGAGGTTTTATTGGGGAGTAGACCCGAATCATTCCCAGTGGTTGGTCTATCAGACCGCCGTTGATGACGTAACTGCGGAGGATTGGGGTCAGACAATCCTGACAAAAATTGTAGTGCCTGTGGCTGGAGAAGGCGTCAGCGGTGCGACCGAAGAAGATATTCCGGCAGGCTATACCACCAACGTGGTAAAGACCGGCATGTATAGCTACTACTGCACCAATGATGTGATCAAAGTATCCCCGTCCGGGACTTCTACCGATCCGGGCACTGATCCTGGAACAAAACCTGGTGAGGATACTGGCGCCAAAGATCTGACTGCTTCCGAAACCGGTGTTTCCATCTCCCTGACCGATGGAGTGCCAGAGGGTGCAGAGCTTTATGCCGACACCATTGCACAGGAAAGCGTGCTGGGAAGCCGTCCGGAACTGAAAGAGGAGCTGCCGGGCCTGCTGTCCATTTACGACATCAGCGTTAGAAAAGACGGTAAAGCTCTGGAAATCAAGGATAACCCCATGACGGTCAAAATCCCGATGAACGACCACCTGAAGGGCTACAAATACTACCAGGCGGTATATCTGGGTGACCCGCTGGAACGCTTTGATGCAGTGGTGGAAGGTGACTTCCTGGTGTTTGAGACTACCCATCTGAGCCAGTATGCTATCCTTGGCTCCAACACACCGTTTGAAACCAGCGAAAAGCCCACCGACCCCACTACTCCTACAGACCCTACAGACCCGACTGACCCAGCCAAGCCCGAACAGCCGGGCAAGCCTTCTGAGCAAACAGAAAGCCCCCAGACCGGAGACAGCAGCAATATGATGCTGTGGATTGGTCTAATGTTGGCCTCCTGCGGCGGTGTTATAGGTATGGCGGTTTACAGCAAAAGAAAAAAACTGCATGCTAAATAACAGATGATTGAGATTTCATCTCATTGACAACATCAGTTACAGGCGGTGACGGCTTAAAAACCGCCACCGTCTTTTTTGTGCTAATTTAAGCGATGGAACTATTAACAATGAAAAAAATTATAATTGTGGCGGTATGCCTGATAATTGCGGCTTTATCTATTTATAAAATTTCAGGGTATTTGCTGGAAATGCTGGAAAGCCAAAATTTGAACGATTCACTTACGAAGGAAGCAGTAATGAAACTTCCACAGGACGCTGAAAGCAACCAGTCGGAACAAGAATCTGTACAGGAAACTGCGCCGATCATAGTAGATTTTGAGGTTTTACAGACAGAAAACAAGGACATCATCGCATGGCTGCACTGCCCCGATACCAAGATAAACTATCCGGTGGCGCAGAGCGAGGATAACAGCTACTACCTTCGTCGCCTGCTGGACGGCTCTTGGAACACGGCAGGGACCATTTTTATGGACTACCGCAACAGCGCAGATTTTTCAGACCGGCATACTGTGATTTACGGACATAATATGAAGAATGATACAACGATTTCGTTGTCCATCGCCATATCGAGAATGTTCTTTCGGGGATCAGTCATTCCGACCTGCTGTTCAAGTGCCTTGTCCAGTGTGCTTCGTACAATGGGGTTCTTGTAAAAAAATCCTCTCGACAATCCTGTCTTAGCAATCAGCTTCGGAATCGTTATTTTCTCTCCCTCATCCAGCATTTTAAAGATTGTCTTTTTAGCAAGTTCAATCTTGTCCGCACTGCTCTTTCGGTTACAGGCGACCATCTTTTCGTATTTGCTCATATTCATCCTCCCATCCGTCTAAGTTGTTTAATATTATCGCCGAGAGCTTCTGCCGTGCCTTTCGGGTTTCATCGGCAAGTAGTTGATTGCTCATCTTGCGATAGTATTTTACATTCCGGACACTGCTGTGTCCCAGCAACTTGGCGATAGTCCAATCATCCAGATGCATTTCTGTCAGCTTTACGCCGTAATAATGCCGGTAGATATGTGTGCTGAATCCGAAGAGCTCACCGTTGTCATCCCTTAAGTCCTTGTCGTAAATCATCGCCGTGACTCGATATTGCACTTTGGTATATGGCATAGCGTGTGCTGTATCTTTATCATCCACGAAGATGTAAGGGGTATCCCCGTATTTTTCTTTTCCTATGTAATTATGAAGCCAAGCCCTGCGGCTTGACTTCATAATACTGGTCATTTCTTCTTTTTTGAAGTTTGTCAAATTCCGAATCGACATCCTTGACAAATCTACATCTGGTGATCTAACCAGTCATCAAAGCTCTTCTTTGAAATTCGGATATGTCCGCCAACCCGGACGCTGTGAAATACATTCTTCTTTACCAGATTGTAAGCAGTCGGACGGCTGATACTTAAGATATCCTGAATCTCGTCAACAGTATAAGTACGCTTTTCATCTGCTCTCTCCATTATGGCTTCTGCATTCTTTTCATTTAATTCTTCAATTCTATGCTCAAACATTTTTCTACTCCATTCTATTCTCTGTCATCATTGTTCCTGCTTCCATAAGAACATACATAAGTATTCTTACGGCGCTTCCACATCTTCTGAAATATAAATTCCAAGGCTGACCTTAATTGCCTGATCAACACCGCGCATTTCTTCCTTTGACACCTTCCCCAGATAACTTATAATCCTCGACTTATCAATGGTCTTGATCTGCTCCAACAGTGCAACTGAATCTTCCGGAAGCCCGCGGACTCCTGAAAGCAGATAATGTGTCGGCTGATCCTTTTTCTTATTGACCTACGTAGTCAGCGGCGTAACAATCAGTGTCGGGCAAAACAAATTGCCTGTATTATTCTGAAGCACAAGCACCGGATGCGTGCCTCCCTGCTCTGAACCCTTAAAGGGATTCAGATTCGCCATATAAATATCCCCTCTGCGGTAAACCCAGTTTTCTTTCATCATCTATCTTCCTCCTTATGTGTGCGGGATGTAATGAAAAGCCGCTGAAAATAAAATCTCCAGCGACTTTTCCACAAAAGTTATGATCTTTCTCACATTTGTCCACGACACCCCTGAGAATATGGAGGATAACTCCGGTGGGAAATCATCAGGCGGCGGCTTGCGAACCGCTCCATAGGAATCTAACCTCCCCGCCTTCTTTACAGCCGGGCTGCGAATTACAGAAGTATCATTATTCCCTGCCCGGATCATCGCCCTTCCGGATGCAAAACCGGAATCAATAGGACAGGCGTAGCCATCCTGTCCCCCAAAATTTCTGCCCATAATTGTTAAAAAATGCGTTCTGTATTGAGTGAATAAAGTCTCAGGAAATGATATGTCCGTTCCATGTATAAATCCGTTGGAATATAAATGCATTTCTGGTATAATAGGTGAAAATGGAGGCAATGATGAGTATGAGCATTCAATCAGATGTAGAAATATTATCTGTACAGGCAGTAGAGTATTACGCACAAAAGCATCATCTGTCTGAAGCTGAAGTCTTTGATCTCTTCTGTAAACATCAGGTTTTTGAAAAAATACTGATACAGCACGAAACGCTTCATCAATTAGATACGACAGAGACTTTTCAATATGTAGAAGAAATCATCAAAGAAAATGCTCCTGAACTGGTGCTTTACCACGGCTCTAACATCGCATTTGAGAAGATTGATCTTGCGAAATCCCATAACCGCCGTGACTTTGGCCGGGGATTTTACTGTACGGTTTTAGAAACTCAGGCGGAAGAATGGGCCAGACGGCTTTATCTACGCTCCCGACAGGGCGACAGATATGTTTACCGTTATCTATTTCGGCAGACAGATGACCTGAAGATCAAGCACTTTGCTGCTCTGGATCAGGAATGGTTGGAATTTATCAAGGAGAACCGCACCAAAGGCGGCATCCAACACACATACGATGTGGTAGTTGGACCTGTTGCAGATGACAATACAATGGAGACAGTACAGTTATACCTGTCAGGTATTTTAAAAGCCGAGGAAGCTGTGGAAAGGCTTCGCTATAATAAAGTCAACAACCAAGTGTCTTTCCATACACCTCTTGCTCTGGCGCACCTGACATTGGAATCCCGAAGGGAGGTTTTGTAAGCCATGGAGGGAAAATACTTTTTTAACAACAAAGATATAACGATGAACCTGTGTATCCAGATCCGGGATGTGATTGATATCATCAAGGAAAGGGACCATCTTTCTTTCCAAGATGCCGCTGGAGCCTTTTACCATTCAAAGACATATCAGGCTCTGCAGAATACTGAAAATACGCTTTGGGCGGAGTCTGCAGGATATATCGCAGATCGGTTCTATGAAGAACAGGAACAGAAAGAATTACAGACAACCTAAAATTGTACAGCATGTTTAAGTCGGGAACTCCCCATCACGGGAAGTTCCCTTTTTACTTGCATGAGAGGGTATGATCATAAAAGCGTAATTGCTCCATGTATTCATAACAATTTTTACTTTGATTAATTTCATTGAAATAGAGATGTACAACTTATCGATTAGCAGGATTTTTTGAAGAAATTTTGCTCTGATTAGCAAATTATGAACTGCTAATCGCCGTCAGGTTCTGTATTAGGATTTTTTCAGAAATTGAAAGAAGCCGAAAACCTTGATGTTTCAAGGAAGTTTCGGCTTCTCTTCTACGTTCCCGAGGTGATTCGAACACCCGACCTACCGCTTAGGAGGCGGTCGCTCTATCCTGCTGAGCTACGGAAACACTTCATTGTGTCCAAGCATCGGACACAACTAATAATATACCATGTTTTTTATAATTTCTCAACCATTTTTATTAATTTATCGCATCTGTTTCGATCTGTTGTTACTTTTCAGACCCACGCCAGAGACAAAAGTAAATAATTACTTTTGTAAAAAGTGCTGAAAATAAAATAATTATATTGCCTGTCTTAGATGTTTCAGAGGCACTGGTGTTGATAAGATACCAGCGCCTCTGCCCTTTTTTGATTACTTTCGGAAGATATCCACATATGCGGATTTTTTTCACAAACAGCTTCTTCTTTGGACTGTTTTCTGGGAACAACATTTCTTATTCTCTCGCCTTTTATAAAGGTTATCCACAGTCAAAATGACGAAACGCCTATCTGCAGAAATTCGCTTTTTTTCTGCAATCCGTTTATAATATACCTATCAGGCAAAGGCAGGATTTGATATGGATATAAACAGATTACAAGAGGAAATGATCCACGGTATGGAAAAGGAGATCCAGTACCAAAATGAAGTGATCCAGGCCCAAAAAGGGCAGATCCGGCATCTGAACAATCAGATCTCAATTCTGGAGGAGCAAAATAAAAAACTGGCAGAGGCAGGGAACCAGCTTTCGCAAAAGTGCGCGGACCTGGATGATATCTGCATGCGCCAGCAGGAACTTCTTGAAGAATTCAGCAGGCTCCTTTCTGATAATCCATCAGGAACTTAACAGCAGCAAGAATTCGGGAACGCCGGGCAGCGGCACAGGGGAGAAGACCATGAGGATCAATTTTGAGTATATGACAAATCTCCAATATAAAGTAAAAGCCCTGCAGGCACAGGTGGATGCCTTTCAATCCGGGGAAGCCTACCTGCGCCAGAAGGAAGAATACGAAAAAAGGCTCCGGGAAAAAGACCGAATCATTGCTGCATTGAAGAAAGAACTGGGCAGATCCCATGCGGAGACTGTCACGATGCGCGATCGATGGATGGAAGTATTCGAGGACCTGGAGAAGGAACACAGGAAAGCCATGTCCAAAGAACAGAAGAAAACAGCCCGGATGGAACAGCGCATGCTTGCGGCAGAGAAAAGCGAGGACCGGTGGCATGAGAAATGGAAGGAACAGCAGGTGCAGCTCTATGCAGTGCAGACAGAACTGGAAGAAGAAAAAGAAAAGAACCGAAAAATCACAGCCCAGGTAAACAAAAACTTTGAGAATTCCTCCATCCCATCGTCCATGCAGGTGGGACGCAAGAAAATCCCCAACAGCTGGGTAAAGACGGGAAAACGTCCGGGAGGGCAGCCGGGGCATAAGGGACACAGGCGTAAGCTGCATGTGCCGACAGAGACACATGAGATCCCCGCGCCAAAAAAATATCAGGACAGTCCGGATTATTATGAGACGGGAAAAGTGATCCGAAAGCAGAAAGTAGAGATCCATCTTGGCGTAAGGATCATCGAATATGCAACAAAAGAATATCGGGATCGCAGGACCGGGGCGCGTGTCCATGCCCCGTTCCCGGCCGGATACGAAAACGAGGTAAACTATGGCGGGAGCATAAAGGCTCTTGCATTCCTTCTGGGGAATGAGGTCAATGTTTCCCACGGAAAGATCCGGAAACTGATCGAAGAACTGACAGAAGGAGAAATAAGGCTCTCAGATGGGATGATCAACGGCCTATGCCGCGAGTTTTCTGAGAAAACAAAGGAAGAGAAACAGGAGATCATAAAAAAGCTGATGACATCTCCCGTGATGAACGCAGATTTTACGAACGCAAATGTAAATGGCGGGAGTGCCCAGGTATTGGTCCTTGCATCGCCCCAGGAGAATGTAGCGCTGTATATCGGCAGGGAGAAAAAAGGGCATGAAGGAGTGAAGGGGACGCCATTAGAAGATTATGTGGGAACAGTAGTGCATGACCACGATAAAACTTTTTACCGATATGGGATCAGGCACCAGGAATGTCTCCAGCATGACTGCCGTTATCTGATCGGAAGTAAAGAGAATGAGCCGGAGAGTTTAACATCAATGGCATAGAGGTGACGATATATAGAACCAAAGAGGTGCCAGGTAGTTGGATTGAAATTGATGATGGATCACTTAACGAGGGAATGCTTGGAAAATTTAAGGGAAAGCGGTCATTAAACTTCAAACTTCGTATTGTCAATAAGCGCCTCTCCTATAGTCAGATACTTCATCAGAATGAGACGGAACAGCATATGATAACGAATATGGATGTTATTTCACTGTATGGCTTAGAAGATGGTGTCCTCAATCGGGAAAAATATCTGGATTACCGTGGCAATCTTCCCAAAAGCACAGAGGAGATTATAATTGAGGGTGGCAATCATGCCGGATTTGGAAGTTATGGTTTACAGGATGGAGATGGTGAGAGTTTGATTTCCGGCGAAGATCAGGTGGAAATTACGGCAGATGCTTTGGCTAATTTCATTAGTCGTATAGGTAATAGAAGAATTAAGAATTGAAATTCCGAGGTTCCAGGAGGAACTGTTAATGGATAAGGATACGCACCAGTATGATGACATCACCAGCATGTCCAGACCGATATCAAAGAATCATAAACCTATGCCGCTTTATGATCGTGCGGCTCAGTTTGCTCCTTTTGCGGCTCTTACCGGACATGATGCAGCTATAAAAGAAACTGCCTGATTGACCGAGCAGATGATCGAAAATGCAGAGCGAAATGTAAATGCAGATGAATAATGTAATAAGATTATTAATTCAAGATAATTGTGAAGTGAGGTATAGCAAAGATGGAAAGAGACCCGTTTAAAGAATATTTGAAAGAGTCAGAACCGGATAAAGCCGGAAGAAGCTATGCTTGGAGTACTGCAATCGGACTTCAGGCTGTGGACGGTTTGAAGCCTTCAAAGTATTTGATAGATACCGCTATTCAAAACATTGAAGGAAAAATTACAATAAAGGAAGCGCAGAGCCTTATTGACAATTACTATAAGGAACGACCTGTGCAACAGTCGGATGAGGAGCGCATAGAGGAAGCAGATAAGGTATCTTCTCGTATTGCTGAGATCCTTTCCGAAACAGCCTTTTCCTTCTCACCAAACGAATATATCTCCATCCATCGCAAACTCTTTCAGGGGATTTATAATCATGCCGGGAAGATCAGAGACTACAACATCACAAAAAAAGAATGGGTGCTTGACGGTGCAACCGTCATGTATGGCAGCGCTTCGGAGCTTAGAGCCACGCTTGAATATGATTTCTCTCAGGAAAAAGATTTCAGCTACAGGGGGCTCTCGATGGATGAAATTATCCACCACCTTGCAGTGTTTGTTTCCAGGCTATGGCAAATTCATATTTTCGCTGAAGGTAATACAAGAACAACAGCGGTATTTTTTATCAAGTATCTTAGAACACTTGGTTTTTCTGCAACAAATGATATTTTTGCCGAAAATGCCTGGTACTTCAGGAACGCACTTGTCCGTGCGAATTATACCAACCTGCAAAAAGGTATCCACGAAACAACAGAGTATCTTGAAGTCTTTCTCAGAAATCTATTATTAAACGAGAAAAATGAGCTTCATAACCGAGATTTGCATATAAGTGGACTTTTGACCTCTGAAAAAGTGGATATTGAAAGCAAAAAAGTGGACATTCGGAGCGGAAAAGTGGACATTGAAAGTGCGCTTTCAGTAAAAGGGAAAGACTTTTCTCCTAAAACGGCAATCCATGTTCGCAGATTATTTGAAAGATTCGGGTATGATAAGGTATTCGGTAGAAGTGCTGTGATGGAAGTAACCAATCTAAAAAAATCCGGCGCATCAAAACTCTTATCCAATTTAGTACAGGCGGATATCATTGAGCCAGTATCCGGATATGGAAAAGGCAAATATCAATTTAAAAAATCCTAACCCTTCAAAAATGGAGGTCTGTTTATATGAGGTAACAAGTTAGAAAAAGCCTGAAAAATCAATGTTTTTAGGCTTGACATTATAGGAAGGAAAAAAGATGTGGAGAGAAAGATACAGCATCCGGCGCCGCGCGCGTGGATCACGTTTATAGTTTTTTTACTGATGGCTGTCAGCCTGGGGATATTCCGCCAGCTTGGCAATGTCGATGAGATCTGGAATTACAATTTTGGAAGCAATATGGCTTCCGGTCTGGTGCCATATCGGGATTTTAATCTGCTGCAGACTCCGCTATTTGCGGCAATCCACGGTCTGGCTCTTCTTTTGTTTGGAGAGCAGCTCCTGGTCACCCGCATGTTCGGCGCGCTGCTGTTTGCAGGGATCTGCCAGATCCTGTATCTGGCAGGCGCCCGCCTTGGGGCGAAGGGCATCCTGAGATGGATACTTCCGGTCACGTTCCTGCTGCTGTTTAAGTACAATGTATTTTTTGAATACAGCTGTCTGATCCTTTTCTGTCTGCTCTGCTGTCTGTACATAGACATGGGAGAGGTGATGAGGATCGGAGATGGACAGGAGACTACTGTACATTATGAACGGTGGTACATACAGCTTGCGGTCGGCGTCCTCGGCGGCGTGGCTGTGATGAGCAAGCAGACATTCGGCGGATTCGTGGCGCTTGCATCCTGGATCAGTGTGATATGGGTCAGCAGGATGCGGAGAGACAGTGGGAAGGAAACGCTCCGGCTTTTGTTTTTCCGGCTGCTTGGCTCGTCGATCCCGTGCTTTCTTGTTTTGTTCTATCTGCTGGGGACGGGAAGCTGGGATGATTTCCTTGAGATGAGTGTCTTCGGGATCTCGACTTTCAGCAGCAGCCTGAATTTTATTGAGTATGTAACAGAAAATGCAGAGTATGCCGTCCATGGAGCGGTATACGTATTTGTCCTTGTTTACGCTGTCGTATATGTGATCGGAATGCGCAGAGAGACGATCGGAAGGGCAGGCGGGCTGATCCTGTTATACGGGGGACTTGGCTGTATCAATCTGTATCCTCTGTGCAATATGTATCACCTTAACACCTGCCTGATCCCCTTTCTGCTGCTCTTGATCCCCACAGCGGCATGGCTGATGAAATGGATTGTTCCGCGGCTGGCGGCCATTGGTGTCGTCGCGGCTGCATTGTTCTATATTTTCATATGTTATCCGGCGGACTGTCTGCAGAACAGTGTCCTTTTGACAGATGTACCGCACTTTTGGGGGATTTTCAAGGACAAGGATGAAGTCGAGGAATACCGTGCCGTACTCTCGGCTGTATCGGGATGGCTGGAAGAGGGACGGGAGGTTTACATACTGGATAACCGGGCTTCTTTCTACCTTGTTCCGTCGGACAGATACCACAAGTATATGGATATGTTCCTGGTAGGAAATCTCGGCCTGAAAACGCCGGAAGAGTGTCTGCAGGATACAAGGGAAAAGAATGAGGATGCCATTTATCTTGTGCCCGAAGATATGGACGATCAGTATCAGTATCCGCAGGAGGCGGTTGAGGGATTTGTGGAAGATTATCTTGAAGAGACAGACCGAGTGGGGGAATTTATCTGCTATGAGACTGCGGCAGCAAGTGAGGAGTGATGAACGATGAAACAAATGACAGCGCCGATACTGTATCTGGTGATCCCGTGTTATAACGAAGAGGCGGTACTTCCGGTGACGAAACCTCTTTTTATCGGTGAATTGGAGAAGCTTACAGAGAAAAAGAAGATCAGCCCGGAGAGCAGGATCTTATATGTGGATGATGGCAGCAGGGACAGGACATGGGAGATCATGAAGGAGATGAGCGCTTCCGACGAAAGGATACTGGCGATCCGGCAGAGCCGGAACCGGGGCCATCAGAATGCCCTGCTGGCAGGTCTGATGGAAGCGAAGGATCTCTGTGATATCACGGTCAGCATGGACTGTGACGGGCAGGACGATGTGGAAGCGGTAGAGGCGATGGTGGATGCTTTTTACGAGGGATGCGAGATCGTCTACGGGGTCCGTGCAGACCGCGAAGTGGACTCGGCGTTTAAGAGGATCACCGCCCAGGGATTTTATCGGATTTTGTCATGGATGGGGGCTGAGGTGGTCTACAACCATGCGGACTACAGGCTGATGAGCGCCCGGGCGCTTCAGGAGCTGGCAGGCTTTCGCGAGGTGAACCTGTACCTGCGGGGGATGGTCCCGCTGGTGGGATTCAAGAGCACTACGGTAGAATATTCGAGAAAGAAGCGGATGGAGGGGAAGACCCACTATTCGATCGGAAAAATGCTGAGCCTGGCGTTTAACGGCATTACCAGTCTGAGTGTACGTCCGCTGAAAATGATAGCGGGACTGGGAGTTATCCTGGCGCTCTTGAGCCTGATCGGGATCATCTGGGCGGTGGCAGAGGCACTGATGGGAAATACCGCTGCCGGCTGGGCGAGTCTGGTCTGTATCGTCTGCTTCCTGAGCGGCATCCAGCTTCTCTGCCTCGGAGTGATAGGAGAGTATATCGGAAAGATCTATATGGAGACAAAGAGAAGACCAAGGTATATCATCAGTGAGAGAACTTATGAAACGGGAAAGGATATAGAGAATTAAGGCATCCGGAGCAGCAGAAGGAGATGAGCAGAGAGGAGAAAGCTTGAAGAGTTAAGGTTTGTTCAGATATCGTTCAGGAACTATTAAGGTTTTAAAACGATAATAAGAACCATCAAAGGTAAACATGCTTTTGAAATAAAAGAAAGAGAGGCTGATACAAGATGAAAGGTATTTTAAAGAAAGGATTGTTATTATGCATGGTATGTATGCTGGCATTCGGTATGGTGGCATGCGGATCGAACAGCAGCAAGTCATCTAGGAAATCAAGCTCTACGACAACTTCTTCAAGCAAGAGCACCGGAAAATCCTCCAGCAAGAGTACGGAAAGCCCCTCCGGCAAGAGTAAAGCGGGTTCTGAAAGCAAGAGCGCAGGGAAATCTTCCCGCAAGAGTTCAAAAAGCTCATCAAACAAAAAATCCAGAAGCACGTCCGGGAAGAGCAAAGGAAGTTCCTCCAGTAAGAACTCTGGCGCAGCATCCAGCAGCAAAACAAATTAAGTGTATCAGTGAGAGTGTATGTCTGTGAAGCATGCACTCTCAAATTATATAAAATGAGAAAGAGCCTATGCAGGAGATTTTGAAAAAGTTTTCATGATTTTTACAAATAGAAGTGTGCAGTCTTAATATTCCTCATATATGATAGAAAAAGTTTCAGGAGTCCTGCGAACAGGTAACTAAATTTTAATCTATCAGAAATGAGGAAAAATGTATGAAGAAGAAAGTTATAGCTGTATTTCTTGCTGCAGTATCCTGTATGGCGATGTCTGTTACTGCTATGGCGTCAGAGAGTACACAGGAAATTTCAGCAGTGCTGACAGCGGATCCGACTTATACTGTGACAATTCCGGCCACTGTTAACATGGGGAATGACGGAACAACAGTAGATGTAACAGCATCTGAGGTTGAGAACCTTGCGGAAGGACAGAAAATATCCGTAACGATTGCCGGAACCAATTATTTCAGAAATCAGTTAGTTCTGGAGGCAGACAGGGATCTCGTTGATGTCAACCATGCCCGCACACTCCGTTATCAGATCATTTCCGAAGATGGCGAAGTGATCGAGACGACGGGGCAGGATACTGCTACTGGAAGCGAAGTTGTATCTTTTACCGGAAATGAGACAAAACAGTATCAGATCAAACCGGTCATTGTGGATGCTAACAGGGACAGACTCGTAGCAGGCGTGCCTTACACAGGAAGTATTACGTTTGGAATTGAGCTTGCAGATGCAGAGTGAGCCTGAGTAAGCAGTTTACAGTGAGTGACAAAAATCAGTAAATAGATATTTCGGTGTCCAGTCTGCCGCTCCCGGCTGCCGTTTTACGGCTGAAGAGAGCGGCAGACTGGACCTGTATATACAGGCGGGAACAGAAAAATATATCCCGTCAGGTGTCGGTACGCCGGGGACAAAAGAAAATATAGGGAAAGAAGAGAATGTAATTTATGCAGAAACAGACAGGAATGAAAAAAATTCTGTTGATCTTTATGACGGCAGTGATCCTTCTTGCGGCGGCAGTGATCCTGTGGATGGCTCTGAGGGATAAAGACAATGGAAGAAACTCCGCGGGAATCGTAGTTTCCGATGAGGCTGTGGAATGGAATAAAGATCTTGAAGATACATCAGGCGGGCAGCAGGGAATTAAAATCCCCGGTTATGGCGACATTACTGTAAACAGCGGGGATACGACATGGCAGATCACACTTTTGAATCCTGAAGGAAATGAATGCTATTTCCAGTATGCGGTTACGATTGATGATTCTGATATCCCGATTTATACATCAGATCTGATCGAACCGGGAAAAGCAATCACTGAATTTGAGGTGTCAGAACCTCTGGAAGCAGGGGATTATGAGATCCATCTGAATATTTCCGCATTTACCATGGATGATAGTCTGACTGATTTAAACGGTGCTGATGTAAAGGCTGTTCTGCATGTAATCTGAAAAGGGTTCGGGGAAGAATGTGCGTCATCATGCTCAGAAGCTATAAATAAAGCAGTCTGGATTTTATGTGGGGCGCGCTTTAAAATATCTCAAGGTGGCAGCAATGTAGATTATTTATTTGACACTACATATACGGCAAAGGGAACAACCCGCTGAGGGGAGTTCCCTTTTTAAGTATACCGCGCAAGTGTTGTTTTTGTCCGTAAAAGAAGATTGCATTGCTTTTCTGCATATCATCAGCTAATATAAATGTGTTGATGAAAGTTTAATTGAGAAGATTTTTTGAATATGAATGAAGAAAAATGGGACCGGCTTCTGCAGATCAGGACTTCCGGCAGGGATGATTCTCATGCGGATCAGTACAGGTATCCTTATGAACCGACGCCGTACTGCGTGCTGGAGCGTCTGGCAGACAGCGGATACTTAAGAAAGGGAAACACGCTTCTGGACTATGGATGCGGCAAAGGACGTGTGGAGTTCTTTTTGTCCTGGCAGACAAGGTGCAGGTCGATAGGGATTGAATATGATGAGCGGATCTATGAAAAGGCGGCGGAAAATCAGAAGAGAGCCGCGGCGGCTGGGCGGGTAACCTTTGAGCTGGCCAATGCAGAGCAGTTTCAGGTTCCTGAGGAGGCTGACAGGATTTATTTTTTTAATCCGTTTTCGCTGGAGATACTGCAAAAGGTGATCAGCCGGATCATTGCCTCGTACTATGCTGCGCCGAGAGAGATCCTGCTGTTTTTTTATTATCCTTCGGACGAGTATATTTCCTTTCTCATGACCGTGGATGAGCTGACATTTTCTGACGAGATAGACTGCGGTGATCTGTTTCAGGAGAAGGATCCCCGTGAGAGGATCGTAATATTTGAGACTGGTTAATGTGCGGAAATATGGCGTTTGGAAAGCAGAGGTGAAAGCATGGATAACTCAAAGATAGTATTCCATTCCCTGGAAGAAGTGGTACAGGCTGCTTTCGGAGAGTCTGCTGTCATCCTAAGAAGTGACAGTATCCCGGGCGGCGATATCAATGATGCATACAGAGTAACGCTTTCTGACGGGAAAAAGATTTTTGTAAAAATGAACCTGACCGGAAATCTGAACTTTTTCCTCACTGAAGCAGGAGGATTGGAGGCGCTGGGATCGTCCGGGAAGATCAAAGTTCCGGAGGTCCTGGGATATGGGATCGATGAGCGGAGAGGCCGCTCGTTTCTCGCCATGGAATATATAGAAAGCGCGCCCCGGACGGAAGCTTACTGGGAGAGATTCGGACATCAGCTGGCTGAACTTCACCGTGCAGAATGCGGTCTGTTTGTGAACCCGGAAGATGAAAATCAGAAATACGGATTTTCAGAGGATAATTATATCGGAGCGGGTCCGCAGAAGAATGATCCCTCGGAAAGCTGGATCGAGTTCTACAGGGAGTGCAGGCTTCTGCCGCAGATCAGAAGGGCGGAGAGATATCTGGATCCTCCCGTGAGAAGAAAGGCGGAGCGGATTCTGGATCATCTGGACTCTTATCTGAGAGAGCCGGAGTTCCCGTCCCTGCTCCACGGAGACCTGTGGAGCGGAAATATGATGTGCGGACCCGGCAGCAGCGCGTGGATCATAGATCCGGCTGCCTATGTCGGGGACTTTGAGGCAGACCTGGCGATGACCCAGCTTTTCGGGAGTCTGCCGGGGAGGTTCTACGCGGCATACAGCGAGATCAATCCGATTGACAGAGAAGGGTACCCGGAGCGAAGAAAACTGTATGACCTGTATCATCTGCTGAATCACCTGAACCTGTTCGGCGCAGGATATCTTGGAAGTGTTGTGGAGATTATAAAGCGGTTTGCCGATTAAAGGAGAGATGAGTATGAGACTGTTTATTGCAATTCAGTTATCCGACGAGATGAAGAAGGCGCTGGTCGCCTGCATGCATGATCTGAAGAAGCAGGGCGTGGAGGGAAATTATGTGCCGGCGCAGAACCTTCATATGACCCTTGCTTTTATCGGAGAATATGATGATCCTGGAAAAGTGAAGGAAGTGATCGGGAAAGTCCCTCTTCCGGAGTTCAGGATCAGCCTGTCGGAGAAAGGAAATTTCGGTAATATCCTGTGGGCGGGCGTTAAGGGAAACCAGAAGCTGAAAACTTATGTGAAGGACTTAAGAGCCGCCCTGGCGGCGGAAGGCATTCCGGTTGACAAGGAAAAATTCGTCCCTCATATCACCCTGATCAGGAAATTCTCTGCGAAGAAGCCATATCAATTCCATCTGCCGAAGGCGGAGATGACGGTGAAAAAGGCTTCGCTCATGAAGTCGGAGCAGAAGAATGGGAAAGTGACATATAAAGCGATCGGCTGAAAATAAAACCGGCTGAAAAGGATACATCCAAAATTCAAATAAGAGAAATATCTAAAAAAGCAGAAATCTTCCTAAAACGGCAGGAAGACCTCTGCTTTTTGCGCGATAAGCCCGGCAAGCGCCTGCCATGCTTACATGAGCAGGCATTTGCCGGGCAACGGACAGCGAACGGCTTTGCCGTGAGCTGCCCGAGGTATCGCGTTGATCGGATAGGGGGAAAGGAACTTCCCCTATCCGATCTGTGTATGTAATAAAATCTTTCGCTCCGGCATTACAGAATATCGATATATTCTCCCGCCAGCGCCTTGTTCATGCTCCGCACCGCGCAGAACTTGCCGCACATGCTGCAGGTGTCGCTGTGATCGTCCTCCGGACTCCTGCTGTCGCGGATCGCCTTTGCCGTCTCCGGATCCAGGGCGCATTCGAACTGTGCATCCCAGTCCAGATTCCTTCTTGCGTCCGCCATGCGGTCGTCGATATCCCTGGCTCCGGGGATCCCTTTGGCGATGTCTGCCGCGTGAGCCGCGATCTTAGAGGCGATGATCCCCTGCTTGACATCCTCCACATTCGGAAGAGCCAAATGCTCTGCCGGCGTCACATAGCACAGGAAAGCCGCTCCGCTCATTGCCGCGACAGCGCCGCCGATGGCAGCTGTGATGTGGTCATAGCCTGGCGCGATATCTGTTACGAGAGGCCCGAGAACATAGAAAGGCGCGCCCATGCAGATGCTCTTCTGGACTTCCATGTTGGCGGCCACCTGATCCAGCGGAACATGGCCCGGTCCTTCCACCATGACCTGTACATTGTGGTCCCAGGCGCGTTTTGTCAGCTCTCCGAGGCGGACGAGCTCCTCAATCTGACAGACGTCCGTGGCGTCCGCCAGGCAGCCGGGACGGCAGGCGTCTCCAAGGGAGATCGTCACGTCATATTCCTCGCAGATATCCAGGATCTCGTCAAAGTATTCGTAGAACGGATTCTCCTCGCCGGTCATGCTCATCCATGCGAAAACGAGGCTTCCTCCGCGGCTTACGATATTCATTTTTCTCTTATGCTTCTTGATCTGCTCGATCGTCTTGCGCGTGATGCCGCAGTGCAGAGTCACGAAGTCCACGCCGTCCTCCGCGTGCAGGCGGACAACGTCGATAAAATCCCTGGCGGTGAGGGTGGCGAGATCCCGCTGGTAGTGGATCACGCTGTCATAGACCGGCACCGTACCGATCATGACCGGACATTCTTTCGTCAGCTTCTGGCGGAAGGGCTGTGTGTTCCCGTGGCTGGAGAGGTCCATGATCGCCTCCGCGCCCAGATCCACGGCGCTCATCACCTTCTGCATCTCAATGTCATAGTCCTTACAGTCTCTTGAGACGCCGAGATTGACGTTGATCTTTGTCCGGAGCATGCTGCCGACGCCCTCCGGATCCAGGCTGGTGTGGCGCTTGTTGGCGCAGATCGCCACCTTTCCCTCTGCTACGAGCTGCATCAGTTTCTCAACCGGCATATGCTCCTTCTCCGCAACAGTTCTGATCTGCGGAGTCACGATGCCCCTGCGGGCAGCATCCATTTGCGTTGTGTAGTTTTCCATCTGTGGTACCTCCATTTTTTATGGTGATCGTCGGGCTGCATCTTGTCTGCAGCCGGATTTGGTGCGATAAGCCCGGCAGGCGCCTGCCATGCCTGCATGAGCAGGCATTTGCCGGGCAACGGACAGCGAACGGCTTTGCCGTGAGCTGCCCGAGATATCGCGTTGATCGGATAGGGGAAGGGACTTCCCCTATCCGATTATAGCGGCAGAAAGTGGTGCCCCCAGCCTGCCGCGTTACGTTTTGCCGTGAACAGAAAACAGAAGAAGCAAAATGGAAAATCCCGGTAAGAAAAAAGAGATGCGAAGGGGCATCTCTCGATAAGTTCGGCATACATCCCTACGTTGGCATTATCCAAATCAGGTTGCGGGTCGAGACGATACAGCCTCCTCTCAGCCGGCTCCAGCCAGCTCCCCGTGATGGTCTTAAGTTTTCTGATCAATAATAGTATATTACTTTGCGCTGTGATTTTCAAACCAATAATAGAAGTATTTTTCTGGTACGCCTGTCTGGAATGTGATAATATTAATTATATATATCAGGATGCCTGGGGCAGGAGAAAGCAGAGAAACGAATGCGAAGATTCTGAATTCCCTGAAGCATTCAAAATAAAGTACCTGCAATAGAAAAGGGGTAAATGTATGAGCTACAAAGATGAATGGTTCCTGTTAGAGGCAGAAGATGACATTGATGAGATTGAACACCGGGAGCCAACAGAAGAATTTCTGTTCTATAGGGCAGTGGCAGGCGGGGATCTTGATACAGTAAGAAAAAACTGTGAACAGGGGCGTTTTGTTGAAGAGAAAGGCGTCGGGATTCTTTCAAGAGATCCGGTAGTTAATCTGAAATATCACTTTGTGATCACAACTGCGATGATCACGCGCCTGTGCAGGCAGAGCGGGATGGAGCTGGAGCAGGCATTTCGGCTCAGTGACTTCTATATTCAGAAGCTGGATGATATCCACACCGAAGAAGAAGTCCACAGGCTTCATGACGAAATGGTGATGGATTATACAGAGAAGATGAGAAAATATAATCGCAGCGATACCAATTCAAAACATATCAATGCCTGCAAGGAATACATCTATTCTCATATAAAAGAAAGAATTACGATCGAGGATCTGGCAGATGAGCTGGGCGTATCTTCAGGATATCTTTCCAGGCTTTTTAAGAAGGAGACCGGCGTGTCAGTAAGCGCATATATACGGAGCCAGAAGATTGATATGGCAAAGAATCTGCTCAGGTTCAGCGATTATTCCATGATCGATATTGCCAACAGACTTTCTTTTTCTTCCCAGAGCCATTTTATACAGCAGTTTCGCGAGGTGGTCGGAATGACTCCGAAGAAATACCGGGATGAATATTATATGGTTCAGTGGGATATTGATCCTGTCGGCAAACATTTCGGCGGAGACGGAACAGATGATTCTGAAAAAAAACATTCATGAAAGCAAAGTGCGGGATACAGTCATGATACGGACTGTATCCCGCGCTTTGCTGTGCGCCCGGCGGGCGCACATACTGACAAGTACAAAGGAGATGAACTATGCCGCGGATGATCACATGGTCAGGACAATTTCATTTTCCTCAGCGAGAAGCTCTTCCGGTATGTAATTATCCGGAAGTTCTTTTCCATTCAGAGTTAACGAAGTATATCCTGATTCGCGGCGATCCGGATTCTCAACGCGGATGTGAAGGCGTTTTCCGCGGAAATCTTTTTCGATTTCAAAGGAATCCCAGCTTCCGGGAACCGCAGGCGCGATCCTGATACCGCCGAGATCGGGACGGAGTCCGAGGATACCTTCCACGCATCCGACCATTATAGTTGAGGCAGTTCCGGTAAGCCAGTGGACGTGCGAACGGCCGAAATGGCTGCTTGCCGGTCCCTCTGTAAACTGACCGTAGCAGTAAGGCTCGAGCTGACGAATTTCAGCCCGGTCATTCTGAGCGGAAGGAGCGTTTTCGGTAAAGTACTTAAACGCGCGCTCACCGTGCCCGCTGAGAGCCTCTGCCAGGATCAGCCAGCCCTGAGACTGGGAGAAGATTCCGGAGTTCTCTTTTGTCCCCTGATTGTAGATCACCGCAAGAGCGCCGTCGAAGGCGTGCGCGTGATAAGGCGGATCCATCAGCACAGCCCCGTATTCTGTGTTGAGTCTCTTGTATACATTTTGCAGGGCGGCGTCAGCCTGCTCCTTTGTCGCGAGACCGCTGATCACAGCCCAGCTCTGCGGATTCAGCCACATGTTTGCTTCCGGATCTGCGGCGGCGCCGATCCGTTCTCCGGCCTCGGTATATCCTCTGATGAAGCGGTCGTTGTCCCAGCAGAGTTCCTGGATCTTTCTGCCGATCTCATCCTGCTTTTGATCCAGATAACGGATATAGTCATTGTCTTTCTTATAAGCAGCAAATTTTTTCAGTATTGTCATCGCATAGTAGAACTGGAGGGCGACGAAGGAGGATTCGCCCTCAGCCCCCAGGCGCAGACAGTCGTTCCAGTCTGCGTACAGTCCTGCCGGCATGCCGTGAGGACCGAGATGGTCAAAGGAAAACTGTACGGCGCGTTTCAGATGCTCGTAGACAGTTCCTTCATCTTTATTGGCAAATGGGATGACCTCGTCAAGGAATGCGGTATTTCCGGTTTCGGCGATGTATTTATAGACCGTCGGGAACAGCCAGAGTGCATCGTCCGCGCGGTATGCCGGGTGTCCGGTCTCCTGTACATAGGATGCATCGTCAGGGGTATCCTCATGTCCGGGATCATGGGTGAACTTCACGAGCGGAAGTCCGCCTCCGTTGTCCACCTGTGCTGAGAGCATGAAGCGGATCTTTTCGCATGCCATGTCCGGAGCGAGATGGATGATTCCCTGGATATCCTGCACGGTATCGCGGTAGCCGTAGCCGTTCCGAAGTCCGCAGTACACGAAGGAAGCGGCCCTTGACCATACGAAGGTGATAAAGCAGTTATAAGCATTCCAGGTGTTGATCATGGTATTAAATGCAGAGTCCGGTGTGCTGATCTTAAGGTGGTCCAGCTTAGAATACCAGTCATTTTTCAGTTCGTCGATTTCCTGCTTTACAAGTGCAGCGGGATCGACGTAGGAATCTATTATGGCGGCGGCTTCAGCGGACGGTTTCATTCCGAGCAGGAACAGCACAGTCTTGGATTCTCCGGGAGCAAGTGTGACGGTGCAGGAGAGAGCCCCGCAGGAATTTTCATTGTAGTTTGTTATGTTTCCCAGATCGCCGCGGATCACGCCCTGAGGACTGCCGTATCCGTGGTATTTTCCGAGAAAGGCGCCTTTATCTCCGCAGTAGGAGGAGACTTCTGCTCCGGCAAGTCCGAAGAAGCGTTCCGTCACCCTTTTATCATCCACCTCTTCATCCTCTTTGAGCGCGTCAAGATTGCCGTGGATCTGCTGTATGATCCGGTTTTTTTCGAATAGAGTGCGGGTGATGAACAGGGAGTACTGGAGATTTACTTGATCCTGCTCATAGTTGCTGTGATTTGTAAATTCCGCATATCCGGTAAGCGTCAGACTGCGTTCGCAGTCCGACCGGTTGGATACGGTAAGAGCCCAGACTTCATAAGATTTCCCAAGCGGAACATAGTAGTCCGCCTCGGAATGTATCCCGCTGTAGTCTGCGAGCATCCTTGTATAGCCCATGCCGTGGCAGCATCTGGACTGATATGATCCAAGATCCTTTCCCACGGGCTGCCAGGACGCGGACCAGTAGTCTTCGGAATCATTGTCCCGGATATAAATATAACGTCCGGGCTGGTCAAACTGGTTGAAAATATAGCGGAGGATGCGGCCGTTTGCGCCTGATCTGGCAAAGCTGTAGCCTCCTGCGTTGTTGGAGATGATCGCCCCGTACTCCGGTGACCCCAGGTAATTTACCCAGGGAGAAGGAGTGTCCGGACGATCGATCACATATTCTCTTGCTGCGTCGTCAAAATATCCATATCTCATAATGTTATACCTGTCCTTTCAGTTGGTTTAAATCAGTTTTACAGTCACACGATGGCATTCGTCTGAAAGTGTTTCGAGCATACTGCGTCTGATCACTGCACAGCAGCTGTCTTTTATCTGAAGCTCTGCGCCGCTGCATGATGCAGAGCCGACAGTGTAGTCTCCGTATTCTTTCATCCCCTCATTTTCGTAGACGATCTCGAGTTTTTTCCCGGCAAAGACAAGGCTGAGCGATGCGCGTCCCTGTTCGTCGAACTGTTCTGCAGTCAGCTTCGGTGCGAGGAGCAGATCGCCTGCCTCCCCGCGGACGCCGAACGCCTGGGTGATCATGGTCATCATAAACCAGCTTGCCGCTCCGGTCAGATAGTGATACATTCCGCGTCCGTCGGAACGGAAATATTCCGGGATACCGGGATAGATGCGGCTTGTGTCAAAATCAAGAGCAGTCCCGGCCAGTGTCCTGAGCGCCTTCCAGCCCTCCTTGGCAAAACCGCGCCGGTACAGGGCGTTGGCGTACATGACGGTCATATGTGAGAACACAGCTCCGTTCTCTTTCTCCCCGTATGCAAATCCGAACATTCTTCCCATGTCGAATTTCAGTTCATGGAAGTCTGTGTTAAGACGGTATCCGCCGATTTCTTTCCGGTAGAGGTAGCGGTCCGCACTCTTTATGATCCTGCGGATCTGCTGGTCGGAGGCAACATTTCCCATGATGGCGAAGACCTGGCCAGTAAGCATCATACGGACCCCGGATGAAAAATAACCTTCCACTGCCCGGCCATGATCGTCGTAGTAGCTGTTATACCAGCCTTCCCCGTCTTTCCCCTCGATCCATTCCTGTTTGCGGAGAAATCCGGTCAGCCAGTCAGCTTTCCGCTCAAGATTCTCAGCGAGTTCGGCAAGATTGACGCGGAATCTTTTCCCGCTGATGTGGTGGCAGCAGGACTGCGTATATCTGCCGAGGAGTTCCTTTTTCGCGTCTATGTTCTCAAAAAGTGCGGGATCGCTGCTGAGAAGGGGCTTCAGTTCCTCCATGAGCTCTGTTTCTCCTGAGTCACAGGCGCTGTCAAGAAGCCTGATCATACCGGCAAGCTCCCGCAGATTGCCGGTATAGGCATAGGTGAAGGCAGCACTCTCGCCGTGCTCAGAGGCCATATCCAGCGCGTCATTCCAGTCAGCTCCGCGGAGACGATAAATATTGTGGTCTCCGACTTCATAGAATGCGGTCAGCTGCTGGATTAGAAGATGTTCCAGAATACTGCCGGAATAGACGGCACCCTCTTTCGTACGCTGAAGGCTTCCCTGGGCGGCGTCCCAAAGCGGATCGATCTTTGTCCCTCTGCATGACTGGGCGTCCTTAAAATAAAGAACCTGTCTGTTCAGGATATCGATATCTCCTGTCTGATCGATGTAGAGCTTTGTGGTCATCTGTGGCCACAGCGCATGATCCATCCATACTCTGGCAATGCCGTTCCGGTCTGCGATGAAGCTTCCGTCTCCGTCTCCGATAATGGTGGCGTTGGTTCCATCGATCCGGACTCCGCCGAAGTTTTTCTCTATCATCTGTCCTACTCCGTCGGGATCCATGAGGAGGAGAGACAGGCAGTCCTGCCACAGATCACGCCAGCCTCGTCCGCCTCTACCGTAATCGTGGTGAGGAAGGAAAGAGCAGCCGAACAGGCGGCGGAGGAAGGGCTGGAAGCAGACCCATTTCATAAAACAGTCGAGATCGGTGTTCCCTGTGGAGAATCCGGTGTTGACTTTTTCTCGCCAGTAAGCTCTGGTACTCTCAAGTGCGGATCGTACCTTGTCCGCAGTATTATATTTCTCAAATACTTCAGGAATGGCGTCCACGCTGTCTTCCACGCCCAGAAGAAGGATGTATTCTGCTTCTTCTCCGGGACCGAGCAGGATCTCCGGAAAACGGAAAGCTCCCATCGCCTCTCTGCCGGCGGCGTGCGACTGAGCCGGCACTCCGGGATAGGCTTCATATACGGCGCGGGGATGCGTGTAGGATCCTCCTTCGCCGAGAAAATCCTCTACGGTGGGATAGAAGCTTTCCGGAGCATGACCGCAGCCTCCGCATCCATATACATAGTAGATTTTGTGGTTCGGCCGGTGTCCTCTCTCGTCAAAGGACATGGTCGGGCGGACAAGGACTCCGTCTGCCGTGGTCCGTATCCGATGCAGCATGGAAGTTACATTCCGGTGGTCCCGGATATTATCCGCGCTCCGTCCGTAGATCGGAATTGCTGCATACGGAGTCACCTTCCGGGGTGCGGCGGCAAGATTGCGGATTGTGATATACATAATTTCCGCATTATCCTCCACAGGGATAAATGAGGTGATCTGGGCGCTGACAGAACAGGAAGGAGAAACCCTTTCCAAAGTGTGCCACATGAATCCTGCCGTCAGCTTGCTTCCATCCTGTTCAGGGGTAAATTTTGCCGCCTCCTGTTCGGCTGATGAACCTGTGGCGGAAAAGATTTTCCCGGGTTCGCATACAAGCCAGAAATTTCTGACGGATTTGTTATTATGGAGGTTCTCAGCACTTACGGGTTCCATCAGGAAGGTTTCCTGATCAATCTTTGAGTCGCCGCCGAGATTGGGAGTGACAGAACTTTTCAGCCCGTTTTCCGAAGCCAGTGGAAAGTACAGGTAATTGGTATTTTCCGGCTGTTCTATAGAGAAACTGCCATATTCATCAATAAATACAGGATGTTTCATTTTACGTCTCCTTTCGTTGATTCGTATTTGTTTATGGGCATTATATAAGAATCTTCTCAACGCAAAAATCAGAAAAGCGTACAAAAATATCAGAATCATGACATAAAATCAGGAGCGGGCTGAAAACGGTCATGAATCTGATATTTTTTGGCAATTTATAATATATCGGCAAAGGAAATTGAGCTATAATTTCCCTATCTCAAGCGGGGCAGAAGCCCTTAAATAAAAGACAGGAGGAATGAAAATGAAAAAGAGAGCAGTTGCTGTTTTACTGGCAGCGGTTACTGCAGCGGGCCTGCTGGCAGGCTGCGGTGGAAAGGGATCTGAAAATGGGTCCGGCAGCACGGAGGAAGGTAAGGTCATCAATATTTACAGCTGGAATGACGAGTTTCGTACACGGGTTGAGGCAGTGTATCCTGAGGTTGAAAGTACATCTGATGACGGAACTGTGACGACTCTGAAGGATGGAACAGAAATCCACTGGATCATCAACCCGAATCAGGACGGCGTCTATCAGCAGAAGCTTGACGAGGCACTCATGAACCAGGCAGACGCCGCACCGGATGATAAAGTGGATATTTTCTTATCCGAGACAGACTACGTATATAAATATACGGATGCTGAGGCAGATGTTGCGATGCCGCTTGAAGATCTGGGAATAGATCCGGAGACCGACCTTGCGGATCAGTATGAGTTTACCAAGACGACGGCTTCAGATGAGAACGGGGTGCAGAGAGGATCCACATGGCAGTGCTGCCCGGGACTTCTTGTATACCGCAGAGATATCGCAAAAGATGTGTTCGGAACAGATGATCCTGCAGCAGTAGGCGAGAAAGTGAAAGACTGGGATACTTTGAAGGTGACCGCTGAAGAGCTGAAAGCAAAAGGATATTATGCATTCTCATCCTATGCGGATACTTTCCGTCTGTACGGAAACAGCATCAGCGAGCCTTGGGTAGCAGTCGGCGATACAACGATCAAAGTAGATCAGAAGATCATGGACTGGGTCAGCGATTCAAAAGAATGGCTTGACGCGGGATATCTTGACAAGAATGTAAAGGGACAGTGGAACGATGATTGGAACAAGGCTATGAGCTCATCTTCCAAGGTATTCGCATTTCTGCTCCCGGCATGGGGCATCGACTTTACGCTGAATCCGAACTGGGACGGCGGAGACGGAGCATGGGCAGTTACCAATCCTCCGCAGGAGTACAACTGGGGCGGATCTTATATCCACGCATGCACAGGAACGGACAATCCGGAACACGTAAAGGACATCATCCTTTCACTTACTGCAGATAAGGACAACCTTCTGAAGATTTCAAAAGATTATCTTGACTTTACGAATACAGTAAGCGGGATGCAGGAAGCAGCAGAAAGTGATGAATATGCATCTGACTTCCTCGGCGGACAGAACCCGTATCAGTATTATGCGCCGGTAGCTGAAAACATTGAAATTGCACCGCTTTCCTCTTATGATCAGGGATGTGTGGAACTGATCCAGAATTCCTTCAGCGATTATTTCCAGGGAAACGTAGACTTTGACAGAGCAAAATCAAACTTTGAGACGGCAATCAAAGAACGTTATCCGGATATCACTGAAATTCAGTGGCCTGAATAAGAAAACAATAAAACCTGTATCTGCCGTATTGGGAGCGATACGGCAGATAAGATAGAAAGGAACGGTGTCTTATGAAGAAAAAACGTAAGAGCATCAGCTATGCCAAGTGGGGATACCTATTTATCCTTCCGTTTTTTATCTGCTTTTTAATTTTTTCTTTGATTCCGCTGATTGATACGATACGGTACAGTTTTTATGAGTATTACCGTTCAGGAATCAATGAAATCGGCCCAAACTTCATCGGAATGGATAACTATGTGAGCCTGCTCGGATCGGATATGCTGAAGTACGCAGGCAATACGCTGATTCTGTGGATCATCGGTTTTATTCCGCAGATCGTGATCGCCCTTCTCCTTGCAAACTGGTTTACGGATATAAGGCTTAAGATCAAAGGAAAACAATTTTTTAAAGTGGTCATCTATCTGCCCAATCTGATAATGGCATCGGCATTCGCAATGCTGTTTTTCGCAATGTTCTCAACAAACGGACCGATCAACTCGATTCTGACTTCGATCGGGCTGATCAGTGAACCGATTGATTTCCTGGGATCTGTGTTTGGAACGAGATCTCTTGTCGGACTGATGAACTTTCTGATGTGGTTCGGAAATACGACGATAATGCTTATGGCGGCGATCATGGGAATCAGCCAGGATATATTTGAAGCGTGTGAACTGGATGGCTGCACAAGTGTGAAGAGATTTTTCTATATCACACTTCCGTTGATCCGTCCGATCCTGGCCTATACGCTGATCACTTCGATCATTGGAGGCCTGCAGATGTTCGACGTACCTCAGATCCTGACCAACGGACAGGGAAATCCGGACCGTACCTCAATGACGCTCATCATGTTCCTGAACAGCCATCTTAAGAGCAGAAATTACGGTATGGCAGGAGCACTGTCAGTATATCTGTTTATCGTCAGCGCTATTCTGTGTTTCTTTGTTTATAAGATGACGAATGGAAATAATTCTGATGCGTACGGAAAAATTTCGAAAAAAAAGAAAAAAGGGGGAGATAGGTTATGAAATCTAAAAAGACAAAGCACGGCCAGACGATTCTGGCCTATATAGTGCTTATTTTTCTGACATTTTTGTGCCTGTTCTTCTTCTATATCCTGATCGTAAACTCAACAAGGTCTCATGCGGACCTACAGAAGGGATTTTCGGCAATTCCGGGTACATATTTCCTGGAAAATCTGAAGAATGTTGCCAATGACGGAAGTTTTCCGATGTTCAGAGGAATCATCAACAGCCTGATCGTATCGGGCAGTTCGGCGGCTCTGTGTACATATTTTTCGGCGTTGACCGCATATGGGCTGTATGCGTATGACTTTAAGGCGAAGAAAGCTGCGTTTACATTTATTATGGCTATCCTTGTTATGCCTACGCAGGTTACGGCAATGGGATTCCTGCGGCTTATTACAAACATGGGAATGTATGATTCGCTCCTTCCACTCATCATACCTTCTATCGCATCGCCTGCAGTATTCTATTTCATGTACAGCTATCTGCAGTCTTCGCTTCCGCTGTCGCTCGTGGAGGCGGCAAGGATCGACGGATCCGGAGAGTTCAAGACATTCAACAGAATCGTCCTTCCGATCATGAAGCCGGCAATTGCGGTTCAAGCGATCTTCACTTTTGTAGGATCATGGAACAACTACTTCGTTCCTGCATTGGTGATCCAGTCAAAGGACAAAATGACTGTCCCGATTCTGATCGCAACACTGCGTGGAGCAGATTATATGAATTTTGATATGGGCAAGATCTATATGATGATCACCGTGGCCATTGTGCCGATCATTATCGTATATCTGCTTCTCTCCAAATACATCATTGCAGGCGTGACGCTTGGCGGTGTAAAGGAATAAAGAAAAGAACAGCGGTATACTGAGAAGCCGTCATAGGGCAATCCTTTTAGAACTGCGGGAGAACGCTATGGCGGTTTTTCTATATACCTTGACTCAGAAAGATCATGACAGAAAAGGAGAAACAAGATGACAAAAAACTGGATACACAGCGGAAATCTGCAGCAGGAGCCGTCCGAGCGGGAAATAAGGCATAGAGCTCTTGCAGGGAAAGCTGCCGCAGAAGGAATCGTTCTTCTGAAAAATGACGGGGTTCTGCCGCTGAAGCTCTCTGATCCGATCGCCCTGTTCGGCAGCGGTGCTGATAAGACGGTAAAGGGCGGTATCGGATCAGGAGATGTGAATAACCGGGAAAATATTTCCATTTTCGGAGGAGTGAGAGAAGCCGGTGCGGCAGTGACCAGTTTGGAATGGCTGAAGGACTATGACCGCCGGTATGACGATGCCCGGGAGAAGTGGAAAGAAAAGATACTGGAGGATGCCCATCATGTCGATAATCCGTTTGATGCATATGCGGCTAATCCGTTTGTCCTGCCGGAGGGACGCAGCATCACAGAAAAGGATTTGAAGGGTGCCTGCGCTGCGTTGTACGTGATCAGCCGGATTTCCGGAGAAGGAAAGGACCGCCGTCTGGCGGAGGGGGATTACTATCTGAGCAGAAGGGAATGGGAGGATATCCGGTATCTTGATCAGTATGGCATCCCGCTGATTCTGATCCTGAATGCCGGCGGGCCGGTGGAGCTTACAGATATTCTCAGGGAAGCGGACAATATCCGTGCTGTTCTGAACATCTCTCAGCCGGGACAGGAAGGCGGAACCGCGGTCGCCGATATCCTCTTCGGAAAGGCAGTGCCGGAGGGAAAACTGACAGCGACTTGGGCAGAGCGGTATGAGGACTATCCCTGTGCGGATTCCTTCAGTTATCTCAATGGAAATCTGGAAAAGGAAGAATACAGGGAAGGAATCTATGTAGGCTACAGATACTTCGACAGCTTTGGCGTCAAGCCGCTGTTTCCCTTCGGACACGGTCTTTCCTATACGTCGTTCGAGATGAAGTTCCATGAGATAAAGGCAAAAGAAAATGCTTTGGGCGCGGAAGTCACAGTGACAAATACCGGCAAAAGCTATGCGGGTAGAGAAGTCGTCCAGGTCTATGTATCGCTGCCGCGTACCGGAACTGAAAAGGAGTACAGAAGGCTTGCGGGATTCAGAAAGACGGACAGCCTGAAGCCGGGTGAGAGTCAGAATGTTGTAGTTGAGATCCGGCAGAAACAGCTTGCCGTATTTTCAGAGGAGCGTCAGGCATGGATCGTGGAGAAAGGAATGTACGGCATATGGATCGGCGGCAGTTCGGCGGAAGCCAGGTTGTGCGCCTTTGTCAAAGTGCCGGAAGAAGTGATCCTGGAAGAAACGCACAGGATCTGCCCGCGGGAGGAAATGTTCGCAGAACTCTGCATGAATGGCTCTGAAAAGGATATAAGGAGAACGCCCGCGGAGAAAGAAGGGCAGCTGTCAGTGTATGAATTTATTCCCCGCAGAGAAAAGCAGAAGAACTATAAGGCACCTGCCGAGAGGCGGTACCCTGTGGAGGCTTTGATCCCTCTTCTCTACGGAAATATCACTTCAGGAGCAAGCACGCTGGGATCTGCCGGAATCCGTGTTCCGGGATCGGCAGGTGAGTCGACAGAAGCCCTGGAAGAGAAGTACGGAATCCGTTCTCTGATCATGGCGGATGGACCGGCAGGAATCCGGCTCAGACAGAGCTATCAGGTGGACAGAGCATCGGATACGGTGTACGGCACAGGAGTGCTTGGATCCCTGGAAAACGGGTTCCTGGAACCCATGGAGCTCCATGAAAACGCTGACACCTATTTTCAGTACTGCACTGCATTTCCGGTGGGAACCGCACTGGCACAGACATGGGATGCTGAACTGCTCAGAGAATTCGGATGCGCAGTTGCGGAGGAGATGGAAGAGTATCATGTGGACCTGTGGCTGGCTCCGGGAATGAATATTCAGAGAAATCCGCTCTGCGGACGTAATTTTGAGTATTTCTCAGAGGATCCGCTGCTGACGGGAGTGCTGGCCGCCGCCGTCACACAGGGAGTTCAGAGCAGGCCTGGATGCGGGGTGACTATCAAGCATTTTGCATGCAATAATCAGGAGGATAACCGGATGGGGGTCGACGCCTGCATTTCTGAGAGGGCGCTCAGAGAGATCTATCTCCGAGGTTTTGAGATTGCGGTAAAGGAGAGCGCGCCTGCAGCGGTCATGTCCTCCTACAACCTGCTCAACGGCGTCCATGCGGCCAACAGCAGAGATCTGTGCACGGTCCTTGCACGGGAAGAGTGGGGATTCCAAGGTGTGATCATGTCGGACTGGAACACGACAGTCCCGGCAGACGGAAGTATTCCATGGAAGTGCGCGGCGGCCGGGAATGATATCATCATGCCAGGGAACATCCGGGATGATGAGAATATCAGGCAGGCTTATATGCGCGGGGAGCTTACGGAGGAAACGATAAGAGAATGCGCGGGAAGAATCATTGCGCTGGTGGATAAAATATGTGAGGAGGCGTAGATATGAGGAAAAAAGGAAAGATCACGGCGGGCATATCGGCAGTACTGCTGGCTGCTCTGCTGGGAAGCGTTACGGTTATGGCGGACACGGCGGCCCCGGAGCCGGTAGTTTCTATTGAGACGGACCGGGAGGAATACAGCGTCGGGGACCCGATCAGCGAGACGGTGAAGATATACAATGCATCGGAGGAAACCATGACTGATATCCGGATCCAGGGAAGCATCCCGGAAGGATACCAGACAGAAGAAGGCGTGTCCGGGCAGTGGGAGGCACAGATTGAGAAGGCGGAAGCCGGGAAAATTCTGGAAACCGGCGTCAAGCTGATCCGGAAGACGACAGGGGAAGTGCCTGACGGAAATAACGGAGAGGATCCGTCAGATACCGGAAGCACGTCGAAAGATCCGGGTGTGAAGCCGGGACAGAAGCCGGCAGCAGGAGCTGCGAAGACCGGAGACGGAGTCGAGGTCATCCTGTGGGCGGCAGCAGCCGCGGCAGGCATATGCGCTGTCGGGGCGGCGGTCAGGTCGAAAAAAGGAAAACGTTTCCTGTCACTTCTGCTCGTGGCGGCACTGACAGGCACGCTCCTCCCCGCCGCAGGCACATCTGTGCAGGCGGCTGAGGCAGAACCGACAACAGAGAAGACCGCGGAGGCAGCAAAACAGATCACCGTGGACGGAAAGGAAGTTACATTGACTGCAAGAATCACATATCAGGTGAAAAATCAGGAAGAAGATACATCTCTGTCTTATGAAGGATATGAACTTAAGTGGGAAGACCAGTTTGAGGGAGAGACACTGAACAGAGACGACTGGAATGTGGAGCTCCATGATCCGGGATGGGTGAACAATGAGCTTCAGTCCTATGTGGACTCCCCGGAAAATATATACATTGAGGACGGCAGCCTTGTGCTCAAACCGGTCGAGAAGGTAAATGAGGACGGCACCGTGTCGTACACGTCGGGACGTGTAAATACGCAGAACAAGCATGATTTCAAATATGGATTATTCGAGGCGAGAGTAAAGGTTCCGGAAGGACAGGGATTCCTCCCGGCGTTCTGGATGATGCCGACGAATGAAAACCTCTACGGACAGTGGCCGCGCTGCGGAGAGATCGATATCATGGAAGTGCTCGGAAATGACACAGACACTTCTTACGGAACGATCCACTACGGAAATCCTCACAGTGAGAGCCAGGGCAGCTATACTCTGGAAGAGGGAACATTTTCAGAGGAATACCATGTGTTTGATGTTGAGTGGGAGCCGGGAAAGATCAGCTGGTATGTTGACGGAAAACTGATCCATACAGAGAGCAGCTGGTATTCCGCAACAGAAGGCCAGGGAGAAATCACCTATCCGGCGCCGTTCGACCAGCCGTTCTATATCATCCTGAACCTTGCCGTCGGCGGAAACTGGCCGGGCAATCCGGATGAGACGACAGATATCGCAGGCTCAGCATACTATATTGATTACGTGAAGGTATATCAGAAGGACAGCTATGACGAGAATGTCACCAAGCCGGTGGAGGATGTAGTGCTTCGTGATCCAGATGAAAACGGAAACTATATCGTCAACGGAGATTTTTCTGTGAAAGAAGATCTGACAGATGATCAGGACTGGACATTCCTCACGGCGCTGGGCGGCGAGGCAGAGGCTTCGATCGATAACAATGAGATCGCGATCACCACGGAGAACGAAGGCACTGTGGACTACAGTGTCCAGCTTGTGCAGCCGAACCTTCCGATGAAACAGGGAGGAGTTTACCAGGTAAGCTTTGACGCATACGCAGACACGGACAGGACGATGAAGGTCAACGTATCCGCTCCGGACAGATCCTACCGGCGTTATCTCGAAGATACGGCGATCAACCTCACTGCGGAGAAACAGACCTATACCCTTGATTTCACCATGACGGACAGCGACGATGCAAACGGACGTCTGGAATTCAATATGGGAGCCGCAGGATCCACCGCGGGGATCAGGATCAGCAATGTAACCCTGAAGAAAACAGGAGAGATCGAGATCACGGAAGGCGACAAGGGAATCCTTGCCGACGGCAACTATGTGTACAATGGCAGCTTTCAGGAAGGCGAAGGACGTCTCGGATACTGGGATGTACAGAAAAATGAAGGCGCACAGGTAAGTGTCACGAACGAGAATAATATCAGACGTCTCATGATCAGTGCTCCAGAGGGAACATCCGCTGAGAATCCGGTCATTGTGTCGCAGAGCGATCTGGCATTGTCAGCAGGAAACGCATACGCGATGAGTTTTACGGCGGAAGGCGATGCAGGAAAGAGCATCAGCGTGAAAGCGGCAGGACAGACGTTTACGGCAGATCTGACGGGAGCCGAGGAGGAGTATGAGTACAAGCTCACTCTGGACGAGGCACCCGCTGACACAGACATTGCCATCTGTGTTGAAGAGCCGGGCGTGTTCTACATAGACAACGTGCGCATCGTGGAGGACAGCCTGATCAAAAACGGAAGCTTCAACGCCGGATTCTCCGGATACGAACCGTATGTTGACAGCAGCATTTCCTCAGATGTCACCTATGTGGTAGACAGCCTGACCGAGGACAATGCGGCAGACTTCTCCATCGGCAATACAGGAGACGTAGCGTGGAAGATCCAGCTGAAGCAGAATAATGTTGAACTTGACCAGGGACAGTGGTACAGACTTTCACTTGACGCAAAGGCGAACATTCAGAGAAAACTTATGTTTGCCATCCAGAGAGACGGAAGCAGCGATGATGACTGGACGCCTTACTCAGGAGAAAAGATCGTTGATCTTACAGAGGATTACAATACATATGAGATCGTCTTCCAGATGACAGCTGAGACAGACCCGAAGGCTGTGCTCAGCATTTCCATGGGCGCGGTAGACGGAAGACAGATCACAGAGAAGCACAGGATCTGTATTGATAATATCAATCTTGAGAAGATTGATGCACCTGAGACCAGCGAGCAGCCGATCGGAGAGAATCTTCTTGCAAACAGTGATTTTGCTTTAGGAAGCGAGGAATGGGAAAACGCAGTTACCGCCCCGGGAGAAGCGCAGGCTTCTTTTGAGAATAACAGGGCAGTATATAAGATTACTAATGCCGGTACTGCAGACTGGCACGTACAGCTGAAACAGCCAGGTATCCTTCTGGAAAAGGGAAAACAATACCGTGTCAGCTTTAAAGCAAAATCCACGGAAGCGCGGACGATCAAACTGGCGATGCTGAGCCCAAGCTATACGTGGTACGGCGGTGATGATATCAGTCTGGAAAAGGATCAGGAGAAAGAGATCACGGTTGATTTCACGATGAATGAAGCCACTGATATGAATTCTGCAATGGTAATTTCTATGGGGATGATTGAAGGCGAAGATACGCCTGCATCAACGATTGAGCTGTCTAATTTTTCTCTTATAAGGACAGAGTGATACAAAAAATGAAGGCTTTTGCTGCAAAAGTAATTCACACAATCATTGCCGTTCCGCCACAAACATGTTATAGTATTTATAAGTGTTGTTATTTTTACACAAAGAATCTAGAAAGAAAGTAGTAGGAGTGGTAAAAATGTATCAGGAAGAGTATAAGCGCTGGCTGGAAGCTGATCTGGAAGATGCAGATCTGAACCCGGAATTAGCAAGGATCGAAGGAAATGATGAGGAAATCAAGGATCGTTTCGCTGTGGCACTGAAGTTTGGAACTGCGGGACTGCGCGGCGTGCTCGGAGCGGGAACGAACCGTATGAACATCTACGTAGTACGTCAGGCGACACAGGGGCTTGCGAACTGGGTTAAGACGCAGGGCGGAACACAGACTGTTGCGATCAGCTATGACAGCCGTCTGAAGAGCGATGTGTTTGCAAAGACTGCAGCAGGCGTTCTGGCTGCGAACGGGATCAAAGTAAGGATCTACGATGCGCTGATGCCTGTGCCGGCACTTTCCTTTGCGACACGCTACTATAACTGCAACGCGGGAATCATGGTGACAGCTTCCCATAATCCGGCAAAATACAACGGATATAAGGCATACGGACCGGACGGATGCCAGATGACAGACGATGCCGCTGCGATCGTATATGAAGAGATCCAGAAGACGGATGTCCTGACAGGGGCAAAATATATATCATTCGCACAGGGAGTTGAGGACGGACTGATCCGTTTCGTGGGCGACGACTGCAAGAGAGCTCTCTACGACGCGATCGAGTCAAGACAGGTACGTCCTGGTCTTTGTAAGACGGCGGGGCTGAAGCTCGTGTACAGCCCGCTGAACGGTTCCGGACTTGTGCCTGTAACACAGGTGCTGAAGGACATCGGCATTACAGATATCACGATCGTTCCGGATCAGGAGTATCCGAACGGTTATTTCACGACCTGCAGTTATCCGAATCCGGAAATCTTCGAGGCGCTGGAGCAGGGACTGAATCTGGCGAAGGAGACAGGTGCTGACCTGATGCTCGCGACAGATCCGGATGCAGACCGTGTCGGCATCGCTATGAAGTGCCCGGATGGCTCTTATGAGCTGGTGAGCGGCAATGAAGTGGGCGTCCTTCTTCTTGATTATATCTGTGCGGGACGCATTGAGAAAGGAACCATGCCGGAGAAGGCAGTGGCAGTGAAGTCCATCGTATCCACACCGCTGGCAGATGCAGTGGCAGAGCACTACGGAGTAGAGCTGAGAAGTGTCCTGACAGGATTCAAGTGGATCGGCGACCAGATCGCACAGCTCGAGGCAGCAGGAGAGGTAGACCGCTTCATCTTTGGATTCGAGGAGAGCTACGGATACCTTGCAGGACCGTACGTGCGCGATAAGGACGCTGTCATCGGATCTATGCTGATCTGTGAGATGGCTGCTTACTACAGGAGCATCGGAAGCTCTCTGAAGCAGAGAATGGAAGAGATCTATGCTCAGTATGGACGTTATCTCAACAAGGTAGACAGCTTCGAGTTCCCGGGACTCAGCGGAATGGATAAGATGGCAGGCATCATGCAGAACCTGCGCGAGAATCCGCTGACCGAGATCGCCGGATACAAGGTTGCGTCTGTGACAGACTATACGAAACCGGAGGAAACAGGACTTCCGTCAGCTAATGTGCTGATCTACAAGCTGGAGAACAATGAGACAGTCATCGTCCGTCCGTCCGGAACTGAGCCGAAGATCAAGATCTACTACACGACGCTTGGCAAGGATCTGGCAGAGGCGCAGGCTGAGAAGGACAAGCTGGCAGAGGCTCTCAAGCCGATCATGGCATAGAGATGCTGATAACAGAATGATGAAATTTTGCGGGACAGGGAAACCTGTCCCGTTTTTTTTGTCAGCAGGATCCATGCTCGTACGGCGCGGAGATATCACTGTGTGGACCTGAGAGAGGTGCTTAACGAAAGCAGGAGTGAGATAATATTAAATGAAACTGGTAAAAATAGACAAAAATTGTGAAAAAACAACGTTATATCAGCAGTTTAACTAATAAAAATCACGAAAATACATTTAATCATTAGAAAAAGTAGGAAAAAACGCACAAAAATGCTAAAATAAAAATACTGATTACATATATTGGATTGTTACCTTTTGAGGGCAAAACCGGATTTCAGAATGAAGATGCAGCAATGATGTTTTTTGATATATCTTTCTACTGAAAGTCCGGCTTTTTTTAAAAGATCATGATTTAGTATGTGTGAAATCTGAGAGTTTTCTCTGTGATCTGAGCAAAGCTCTTTGATTCGCAGCAGGAGAGGATGAATTTATACAGCCCTTTTTCTGCTGTATAGAAGTAACCAGTAAACCTAAGATTCAAGAAAGGGGAATATTGTGAAGAAGAAAAAAGTAAGAAGCCTGGCACTTCTAATGACAGCTGCTATGACGGCATCCACGTTCTTTGGAACAGCAATTCCAGTACAGGCGGCCGAGGACGGGTGGATCGGCGACGGAGAGCTTGCGGACAACAGTACAGCGGCTCCGGACCCGGATGAGGTTCTGCCGAACAAGAACCAGTACAGGTATCAGAAGGACGAGCTTGCAGCGTTCTGCCATTTCGGTCCGAACACATTTAACGAGATCGAGTGGGGGGAGAATTACGGGAACAAAACACCTGACGAGATATTCAAACTGGAAGAAGACTTTGACGCCGATAATTATGTGAAGGCGCTGAAAGACGCCGGATTTAAGAAACTGATCGTTACAGCAAAGCACCACGATGGTTTCTGTATCTGGGCAAGCGATTATACGACCTACGACGTGGCAGAGACAAGCTATAAGGACGGTCAGGGAGACATCCTTGCAGAGATTTCCGCTGCATGTACGAAGTATGACATGGATATGGGACTTTACTTGTCTCCGTGGGATATCCATGATGACAGCTACGGGTATTATGACCAGAATGGTCAGCCGACAGATAAGGATAACGATTATCTGGACTACAATGAGTATTATAATAACCAGCTGATCGAAATCCTTGGCGGCGAGGAATACGGAAATGACGGCCATTTTGTAGAAGTCTGGATGGACGGCGCTAAGGGAAGCGGTCAGGACGCCCAGGAATATGATTTTGTGAAATGGTTCGATACGATTCAGAAGTATGAAGGCGAAGAGGCCGGATATGATTCCGACTGTATGCTGTTCGGCGCTGAGGCATACACGACAGTCCGCTGGATCGGAAACGAGAATGGCTATGCCGCTAAGAATACTTGGTCAAAATCAAAAGTCAATTACGAGAATAATACGATCGACAGTAAATCGCAGGGCGGATACACGATCGGTTATGAGGACGGCAACCAGTGGACCGTTCCGGAGGCTGATGCCCGCATCACATCCGGATGGTTCTGGGGGACTACAAAGAATACGCCGAAGAGCATTGCAGACCTGGGATCCATGTATTTCGGATCTGTCGGAAACAATGCTACATTCCTCCTGAACATTCCTCCAAATAATGAGGGAACTGTTGACCAGGCGATCCTGGACAGAGTAGCTGAGTTCGGTGAAAACATCGAAGAGACATTCGACGACAATCTGGCGGCGGCAGAAGGTGCAGCAGTGTATGCTGACAATGTACGCGGAAATGACATTGCTTACAAGCCGGGCAATACGGTTGACGGTGACGACAGCACATACTGGACAACTGAGGATGGCGCGAGCACAGGAACTCTCCTGATCGACCTCGGCGGAGTAAAGACGTTTGACGTTGTATCTGTTGAAGAAGCGATCCAGAACGGTCAGAGGATCAATGAATACACGATCGAGTACAGGAACAGCAGCGGCGAATGGACAGTTATGGACAGCGGCGAGACGATTGGCGCAAAGAGGCTGGCAAGGACCGGCGCGGTAAAAGGCGATCAGGTAAGGATCACGGTTTCTACAACAGACGGCAAGGTGCCGATGATCAGTGAAGTAGGCGTTTACAAGGCAAGCGATGGATTTGAGCTTGCAGGCATGGCGCCGGACGGAATGGATGTCATCGATATCACAAACAACAGCTTCACATTCTCAAACGGCTGGACCGATGAGACCGGACCAAACTTTATCGGCGGCACAAATAAGTGGGCAAATGCAGGAGCATCCTTTACCCTGGAGTTTGAAGGCTCTAAAGTATATCTGCTGGGAACGAAAGACCCGAACCACGGAACCGCAGATATCTATATTGACGATGAGCTTGTAGAGACGATCGATACGAATGCGGGATCCAGAGCGCTCGGACAGATGATCTTCGAATCAGATGATCTGGAGCACGGCACACATACTCTGAGACTGGAAGTCAAGAATAAGGCGATCGGTATCGAGTCAGCCTATGTCATCAATAATGGCGGCAAGGGTATGATCGGTCTGGAAGCAGATTCCTATACCATGAATGAAGATTCTCACATGGATGTGAAACTGATCCGTGTGGGCGGAAGCACAGGCGAGGTAAGCGTTCTGGTGGCTCCGAACCCGGGCAGTGCGATCCAGGATGACTTCAATACAGAGTTGAATACGGTTGTGACATTTGCTGACGGGCAGACTGAGGCGACGGCACCGGTTGAGACAAGAAGAAATACGAACCAGACAGGCGACAGAGAGTTCAGCATTGAGCTCACTTCGCAGACGGACGATCTGATCGTAGGCTTCAACGATAAGGCGACGATCACGATCCTCGATACTGAGAGCTCATCCAAAGAGGCCCTTCAGACACTTGTGGATGAGGGTACAGCGGCAGAGCCTGAGTGGTATGTGGAAGGATGGGAAGCATATGCGGCAGCGGTAGCTGAAGGCGCGGCTGTGCTCGAGAAATCCGATGCGACTGCAGATGAGATCGCAAATGCGATCAGCGCGATCACAGAAGCAAAAGAAGGGCTTACAGCGAGAGAGCAGTATACGGCAGAAGATCCGTTTGTATTCCCGTGGAGACAGGACAGCTCATCCACACTTGAAGCGGAATTTTCACAGCTTCACAATGAAGAGCTTGCATCCGACGGACAGTGGGCACTTCAGGTAGCTGAGGCTGCATGGGCAAGCAACGGTAAGTTTGTCAACTGCCTGAACCAGCAGGATACGATCAGCATTCCGTACTATGCTGAGAAGGCCGGTACATACAGCTTTACTGCATATTACAGGAGCGGTGCTTCGACAAATGCTCTGAGCTGGTCGGAACCCGAAGAAAAGATTACGGCGGGTACAGTAACCGCGGGAGCAAGCGATGATGCAGCCGCTACACACGAAGTTACATTTGACGTTGTAGTCACAGAGGCGGGAGCAGGAACTCTGGTCTTCACGGGTCCGGATAACAAGTCTCCGCAGCTTGACAAGTTTGAGATCGTACCGAAAGAGATCGCCCTCTCAGAGTACACGATCACAGCATCTGCCGGCGAAGGCGGATCGATCAGCGACGAAGGCGACACAGTGGTAACGGAAGGCGAGAGCAAGACGTATACGATCACAGCGGACGACGGCTATAAGATCGCTGATGTAATCGTAAATGGCGAATCTGTCGGCGCAGTGGATACATATACATTTGAGAATGTATCTGCAGACGCAGCGATCGAAGCAGTATTTGAGTTCAGCAACTATACAGAGGCAGCTCCGTTTAATTTCCCGACAGAGGAGAACGGGGAAGCTGTAACTCTGGAGGCAGAGCACGCGACAGAGCTGATCAACAGCAATGACTCGGATTCCGATCCGAACTGGCCTCTTGCGATCAGCAGCGGTGACTGGGCAAGCGGCGGCGAATTTGTAAACTGCCTGGCTTTCAAGGATTATATCAAATTTGCATACAACGCAGACGTAGCCGGAACTTATGAAGTGACAATGACCTACAGCAGCGGTTCTGCTGCGAATAAGATTAAGTGGTATTCCGACCCGGAGGGAAATATTGCCGAGGGTACACAGGCTGTGGAGAATCCAAACAATGAGACGGATACAGTGACATTCAATATGACAGTGACAGAGGCAGGTGCGGGAACACTGATCCTGACGGCTCCGGATGACGGAAAAGGGCCGCAGATCGATAAGTTTGATATCAAGCTGATCGAGAAGTCGGGAGAGACACCGGAGACTTACACGATCACGGCATCTGCAGGAGAAGGCGGAACGATCGATCCGTCAGGCGAGGTTACAGTGAATGCCGGGGAGACTCAGACATTTACGATCACGGCAGATGATGGCTGGCATATCAGCGATGTCAAAGTCAACGGCGAGTCTGTCGGCGCGGTAGAGTCGTATGAAATGGACGCAGCGGGAACGATCGAGGCGTTATTTGAGGAAGATGCAGTAGATCCGGAACCGGGCGAAGAAATTTCCACAGCAGTGCTGGAATACGCGATCGAGCTTGCTGAAGGCGCGAGCACAGACGGTGTTGTGGATGCAGTGAAAGAAAACTTCGAGAACGCACTGCAGGCTGCAAAGGACGTCATTGCAAGAGTTGAGGCGGGCGACACCACAGTGACACAGAGTGATGTGGACACAGCATGGAGCAATCTGATCAAGGCAATGCAGTATCTGGAGTTCAAGAAAGGCGACAAGACCGATCTTGAAAAAGTAATTGCATTAGCTGACGAGATAAACAACAGCCTTGATTCCTATCTGGATGCAGGAAAAGATGCGTTTACAACTGCTCTTGCAGAAGCAAAAGACGTCTATGCAGATGGAAATGCGATGCAGGATGATGTGGATGCAGCATGGAGAACTCTGATGAACGCTATGGCAGAGCTGAGACTGAGACCGAGCAAGGATCTTCTTGAGGATCTGATCAGCCAGGCAGAGGGACTCAGCGAGGCTGATTACGAGGCAGAGAGCTTCGCGGCAGTGCGCAGCGCTCTTGCAGCTGCAAAGGATGTATTCGCAAATGAGGAGGCAACTCCGGAAGAAGTAGATACATCTGTATCAGCACTCGAGGATGCGCTTGCAAAACTGACTCCGGTCTCCACTGGCGGAGATAACGGACAGACCGGCACAGGAAACGACGGCCAGACTGGTACCGGAAACGGCAGCCAGACAGGCGGATCATCCAGCAGCAACAACAGTTCTTCTTCAAATACTTCCGGATCAAAGGCAGTAAAGACCGGCGATACGGCAAATGTACTTCCGTTTGCGGCAGCAGCAGCTTTTGCAGCAGCGGCAGCGGCGGTTGTCCTTAAGAAGAAGGAAGAAAAGTAAAATACTGCATACACTGAGTTATGTGTAAAAAAGGAGGGCGGCTGTTTCTGATGAAGCAGCCGCCCTCCTGAACTTTTAGCAAATATATACAAAAAATGTGAAGAATATGTGAAAATAAGCCATAATAAATAATGAAAATGCTGAAAATGTAATTAAGAAAAAGAAAACATAGGAAAAATCTTACTGAAATGATAAAATAAAGATGTTAATTGTATATGAGGATTGTTACCTTACAAGGGCAAAACCGGATCAAAGAATTGAGGAGATGGAGAGTTATAATTTTAAGATTATCTTCTTGCTTATTGAGTCCGGTTTTTTTGGTATAAATCTGAAATGTACAAAATCTAGAATAGGGAGGAAGAGAATGAGAAAAACAAGAAAATGCTTCAAGAGAGTAAGCGCATGCGCCCTTTCGGCAGCAATGGTATTCACTATGGCGACACCGTTTGCCCCATTGACTGCAGAGGCGGCGGGTGAAGACCCGGTGAACCTGGCGATCGGAGCGACTGCAACGGCAAACGACTCAGAGACAAGCGACTATACTGCCGACAAAGCAATCGACGGCATCGTCAACAGAGATGCGCCGAAGCCTCAGTCAAGATGGGCTACAAACACAAGCTCTGCACAGACTCCGAAGATCCTGACAGTAGATCTCGGGGAGACAAAGACATTCCAGTCTTTTGTCATTGCATGGGAGAGGACAAACATCACAAGTTATGAGATCCAGACATCTGACACAGGCGGCAGCGATGCATCGGAGTGGACAACAGTTTATGAGAAAGAGGGATCAGATCAGATCTCTGCCCTGGATGAAAACATTCATCTTGCAGAGCCGGCAGAAGCAAGATATGTACGGCTGTATGTAGACGGATATGATCTGAATCCGGGAAGCTGGCAGTCAGTATCTGTGTATGAATTCCAGGTTTATGAGAACGAGATTCCGGATGAGCTCCTGACAGAAGAAAATTACAATCTGGAAGGAACGGCGGAAGCAAGTGATTATGAGCCGACCGAAGGAGACACACAGGCAGCTTCAATGGCGATCGACGGGGATCAGACGACCCGCTGGGCGACGAATCCATCTGATGACGGGGTGGCACGTACATTAACGGTTACGCTTCCGGCATCACAGAGAGTCCAGTTCTTCCGCATTATCTGGGAGAGACTGAACATCGAGAGCTATAAGATTGAAGTAGCTGAGAGCGATGACGCAGAGTTTACAGAAGTCTATGCGAAGACAGAGCCGATCACTGCAACGAATGAGGTGATCTCGCTGGATGCGCCTGTATGGGCGAAGAAGATCCGCCTGACTGTAGATGGCTACAATGGCGGAAGCAATGACTGGCCGAACGTTTCTGTGGCAGAGTTTGAGAGCTATGCAGTGGAACCGGCTCAGATCAGCGAGGATGCAACTCCGGAAGAGGTTGCAGATCTTCTCGGTGCACCGACTATCAATGAAGACGGTACGGCGCTCGTTCTTCCGGAAGTTCCGGAAGGATTTACAGTAGAATTTCTTGCGGATTATGAAGAAGTCGTAGGAAAGGACGGCACGATTTATACGCCTCTTACAGAGAAGACCGTAAAAGGTATTTATAAGGTCACAAAAGGCGAAGAGTCTGCAGAAGGAAGCGTGGAATACACGCTTGCAATTCCGGGCAGATATGACGACGAAGGAGTAAATGCGAAGCCGACGGTGATCCCTGAGCTGGCTGAGTGGTACGGCAAGGATGCGGAAGGCAGCTTCACTGTAGGCGGCAGGATCCTTGTATCTGAGGGCGCTTCCGAATTTATGGATGCGGCTGAGGCTCTTGCAGAGGATTATGAAGCAGAGCTGGGCACAGCCATGACAGTAGAGACTGGCGACGCTCCTCAGGCAGGCGATATTTATTTCATCAGCGATGAGACAAACGGACTCGGAGAAGAAGGATATATCATGGATATCGGCGAGTATGTGACTGTCAGCGCAGAGAATGCAACAGGCGCATACTGGGCTACACGCTCCATCCTTCAGATCACAGAGCTGAACGACGAGACAATGCCTTATGGTATTACAAAGGATTATCCGAAATATGAAGTCCGCGGTTTCATGCTCGACGTGGCACGTAAGCCGATTTCTATGGAGACTCTGCAGGATATTGCGAAAGAGATGGCTTACTATAAGATGAATGAATTCCATGTTCATCTGAATGATAACCTCATCTTCTATGAGGATTATGCATCTGCTGAAGAGGCGAGAGAACTGGCGTATACCGGTTTCCGTCTGGAATCAGACGTATTAGAGGGTGGCAATGACGGTCTCAATCAGGCAGACCTGACAAATGAGGATCTGTATTATACAAAAGCGGAATTCCGCGACTTTATCCTCAGCTGCCGCAGCATGGGTGTGAACATTACACCTGAGTTCGATACACCGGGACATTCCGGAGCGTTTACAAAGGTTCGCCCTGACCTTATGCTTCAGAACATTGTATCCGGCGCAGCGAACAGAGCCGGTGAGCAGTTTGACCTTTCACCTGAAAACTATGATGAAAGTCTTGCATTTGTTGAGAGTATCTGGGATGAATACCTGACAGAGGATATGTTTGACCAGAGCATGACGGTACATATCGGAACTGATGAGTATTACGGAGAGAAAAACCGCTTCAGAATGTTCTCTGACGATCTGATCGAGTATGTTCAGAGCAAGGGTTATACTGTCCGCCTGTGGGGAAGCCTTTCTTCTATGCCGGGTGAGGCTGATGTCCGCAGCGAAGGCGTTCAGATGAACGTTTGGAACACCGGATGGGCTAATCCGACAAATATGTACAACGAAGGCTTTGAGCTGATCAACACGATCGACGGACAGCTTTACATGGTGCCGGCAGCAGGTTATTACTTTGATTATCTGAATACACAGAATCTGTACAATAACTGGGTACCGAATAACTTCAGTGGAACAGTGATCCCGGCAGGTTCTGAGCAGATGCTCGGAAGTACCTATGCAATCTGGAACGACAGCGTTGATACAAAAGCAAACGGAATCTCAGAGGTCGATATCTATGACCGTTTTGCAGACGCGGTTCCGACGATGGCAAGCAAGAACTGGGGCGAGGCTCAGGATCAGACATGGGCGGAGATGGAAGCGACAGTTGATGAACTGGGCGATGCAGCGAACAGCAATCCGTACCATGAGGCGTCTGCAGACGAGAACGGCGAGTATATGTCCTATGAGTTTGACGATACAACAGATTCTTCTGCGAACGGCAGAGATCTGGCAGAGCCGGTCAATGCAGAGATCGCAGACGGCAGCCTGAAGCTGAACGGCGGTGAGAGCTATGTGTCAACACCGATCGATAAGCTTGCTACAGGCAACACGCTTGAGTTTGATATCACACTTGATACACCGGCGCAGGCAGGAGACATCCTGTTTGAGGCGGACAACGAAGGAAGCAATGGCGATTATGTTCATGATATCCGTATCATGGACGATGGAAGGCTTGGATTCAGGAGAGAGCTTTATGACTACTACTTCGATTACAAGCTTCCGGTAGGAGAGACAGTGCATCTGTCCATCTCCACGAACGGAACCTCTACTACACTTACCGTAAACGGTACGACCTATGAGGCGTCAGGTGTATACCGCAACCGTCAGACAGACGGCGAGGTCAGAGTAGAAGGCATCACAAGAGCAACGTTCCTGCTCCCGATTCAGAGAATCGGATCAGAGACTAATGCGATCGAGGCAGTGATCGACAATGTAACTGTAAAGCAGGGTGCAGCTGTTGATTACAACAAATCGGCTTGGTCAAAGGTAGAGGTTGACAGTGAAACCGTATATAGCTCCACAGAAGGACTCTTTGAGTACGCGTTCGACGGAAACTCCGGCACGATCTGGCACTCTAACTGGCAGGGCGCTTCAGACAAGCTGAAACCGCAGGGAACATTTGATGAGATCGGCGGTGTGATCGACCTCGGACAGAAGTACACGATCAACCAGTTCAAGTTCACACCGAGAAGCGGAACGAACAGTGGACAGGTTACAAAAGCAGATCTGTATGTCAAGGCAAATGAAGGCGATGATTGGAACAAGGTCGCTGAGGATGCAGAGTTCGCTGACGACGCAACAACAAAGACATTCTACTTTGACGAGCAGGAAGTTCAGTATGTATGGTTTGTGGCGAAAGAATCTGACGACGGCTGGGTAGCTGTATCTGAGTTTGATATCGCAAATGCTCCGGCACAGAGCTACAATGTATACGTTGAGGCTCAGGAGGGCGGTACGGTATCAGGCGGAGCGAAAGGAATCGCCGAGAATACAGAGATCACTGTAACTGCTGAGGCCGACAAGGGATATACCTTTGCAGGATGGTATGACGCTGTTACAGGAACAAAAGTTTCTGATAATGCGGAATATACATTTGCAGTAACAGAGAATACGGCGCTGACCGCTCAGTTCACGAAGAACGAAGAGCCGGATCCGGAGCCGGGCGAAGAGATCTCTACAGCAGTCCTCGAGTATGCGATCGAGCTTGCGGCAGATGTGAACACGGATGGCGTTATTGATGCTGTGAAGACCAACTTTGAGAATGCGCTTAAGACTGCAGAAGATGTTCTTGCAAAAGTACAGGCAGGAGATACATCAGTGACGCAGAGCGATGTGGACAGCGCATGGCAGAACCTGATCAAGGCAATGCAGTACATGGAGTTCAAGTCTGCGGATAAGAAAGATCTCGCAGCAGTGATCGCAGCAGCTGAAGATATTAACAGCAGGCTGGATCAGTATCTGGATACCGGAAAAGATGCATTTACATCAGCTCTTGCGACAGCTCAGGAAGTATACGAGGATGAGCTGGCATCTCAGGATGAGGTAAACAGTGCATGGATAAACCTGTTGAACGCTATGGCAGATCTGAGATTTATCCCGGATAAGGGACTCCTTGAAGATCTCATTGCGCAGGCTGAAGCTTTGAATGAGGCTGACTACGAGGCACAGAGCTTCGCGGTAATGCGCACGGCTCTTGCAGCGGCGAAGGAAGTGTTCGCAGATAAGAATGCAACTGAGGACGACGTAAACAGCTCTGTGGAGGCACTTGAGGATGCGCTGGCACAGCTGACTGCATCCAGCGATGGAACACAGGCAGGCGGCAATGACCAGCAGAGTGGAAACACAGGAAATGGTGGTCAGACAAGCGGATCATCAAGCAGCGGTTCTTCCAATACATCTGGATCAAAGGCAGTAAAGACCGGAGATACAGCAACGGTATTCCCGTTTGCAGCGGCAGCGGCAGTTGCAGCAGCAGCGGCAGTAGTTGTGATCAGGAAGAAAGAAGAAGAGAAGTAAAATAATGCCGGCCGCAGTTATGCGCGGCAAAAAATGAACAGAGCAGGCGGGCGCTTTCACAGCGTCCGCCTGTTCTGGGTTTATTTAAGATTTTTATCTCACGGCAGCCGGTGCTATGGTATACTTAGAAAACAGAGAAAAAATGAAAGAAGGTAACGGAAATGACGATCAAAGAGATCGCGCGGCTGGCAGGCGTCTCAAGCGCTGCGGTGTCGAGATATTTAAACGGCGGCTATGTGAGCGGTGAAAAAAAGGAACAGATCAGGAAAGTGATTGAAGAGACAGGATATCAGCCTTCAGCACAGGCACGGATCTTGAGAACGAAAAAGGCGTGTCTCGTCGGCGTGGTCGTCCCTAAGATCAATTCTGAATCGATCAGCCGCGTTACTGCCGGCATTGAACAGGTCCTTTCCAGGCGAGGATACCAGATGCTTCTTGCCAGCACGGATAATGATCCGAGGAAGGAGATCACATATCTGAAGCTTTTTGAGAGCTATCCGGTAGACGGGATCATCCTGATCGGTACTGTCATTACTGCGGAGCACAGAAAGTTTCTGAAAGGTTCAAAGGTCCCTGCCGTTGTTGTAGGGCAGTACACGAAGTATGCCAACTGCATCTACCATGATGATTACGGTGCGGGGAAGGCGATGGGAAAGGCGGCGGCGTCCTTTTTGGAAGCCGGAAAAAAAGTTGCCTATATCGGGGTTACAAAAGAGGATAAAGCGGTCGGAGCCGCAAGAGAAGACGGCTTCCGGGCGGGCTTGAGATCTGCGGGGATCGAGCTGGAAGAAGACTGCACGCGGAAGGCAGAGTTTACCATGGATTCAGGGTATGAGGCTGCGCTTGATCTTTTGCGCGAGAATAACGGGATCGGCGTTCTATCATGCGCTACAGACACGATCGCGGCAGGCGCTATAGAGGCGCTGCTTACATACGGAAGAAAGAAGGTGCCTCAGGAGGCGGAATATTCCGGAGGGCGGATGGAGTATATTCTCGGCAGTTCGAAGATCCGGGTGACCGGTTTCGGAGATAATCAGTTCTTAAAGGCGGTCACAGGCGGGATTCCCACGGTTCACTTCGGGTATAAGACGAGCGGGATCCGCGGGGCGGAGCTGCTTCTCGACGTGATCGAGCGGGGAGAGAAGATCCCTGTTGAAATGAAGCTCGGATTCCGCATGGTGAACGGGCAGGAGGGATGAAAATGCGGATTAAAGTACTGATCAACGAATAATTTTGATCTCCTTACGCCGACGACAGAGAGTGTGTGCATGACAGGCTGGCAGGCAGAAAAATCAAAAGAGAAAGCGAGTATTGAATAAAGCGGGAAGACGGCTGCTGACGGGCGGAAGTTTTCCCACTTCACTTTTAAATTGAAGCTTGACAATGCCATAAACAGAAGCAGCCTGCTGTTAAATGTGATAACGATTACGTATTTGTTTCATATGCAGATGCAAAACGGAGCGAGGAAGTATGGATGAGACACATCAGAGAGCAGATAAATAGTGAAAAACATACAAAAAATATATAAAATTATCGTAAAAAATTCCTACTTTACAAGGCCTTGCTTTGAATGTATTATTTTATTAGAAAATATGAAATCGATTACAGATTTTGCAAAAGGAAAGGAGAGTTATTATGGACTACAGAAAGACCGCACAGGAAATTCTGGATAAGGTTGGCGGAAGTAAGAATATCGTCTCCGCCGCACACTGTGCAACCAGGCTCCGTCTTGTCATTGCGGATAACAGCAAGACTGACAAGACAGCCATAGAAAATGTTGAGGGAGTGAAGGGAGTATTTGAGGCATCCGGACAGCTTCAGATCATCCTGGGAACAGGGACTGTCAATAAGGTGTTCGATGAGTTTATCTCGATCGCAGGGATCACGGCAAGCTCCAAGGCCGAGGCAAAAGAGGTGGCGGCACAGAAGCAGAACGTATTTATGAGGGCGATCAAGCTTCTGGGGGATATCTTTGTACCGATCATCCCGGCCATCGTGGCGAGTGGTTTCCTCATGGGGATCATGAACTCCCTGGACTTCATGATCAACAATGGATTTATTAACATGGACACGAGCAGTTCCATCTATGTATTTGCAAATCTGTTCAGCAACACGGCTTATACATTCCTCCAGATACTGATCGCGTTCTCGGCGGCAAAAGCGTTCGGGGCCAATCCCTATCTGGGCGCAGTCATCGGTATGATCATGATCAACCCGGCCCTGCAGAATGCCTACACGGTAGCGACGGAAGGCGTACAGCAGACACAGTCCGTATTCTTCGGGCTTTATGAGATCGATATGGTCGGTTACCAGGGACACGTCATTCCGGTCGTCATTGCGGTATGGCTGCTATCAGTGATCGAGAAGAAGCTTCATAAGATCGTGCCGGAAGTGCTGGACCTCTTCGTTACACCGCTGGTCAGCGTGTTCGTGACAGGATATCTGACACTGTCTATCATCGGACCGATCTTCGTGTGGGCTGAGAATGCGATCCTTGACGGGATCCAGTGGCTGCTGACACTTCCTCTGGGACTCGGAAGCCTCGTCATGGGAGCGCTGTACGCGCCGACAGTCGTGACGGGCATCCATCAGATGTATACGGCGATCGATATCGGACAGATCGCACAGTACGGCGTCACATACTGGCTCCCGCTTGCAAGTGCGGCGAACATCGCTCAGGGAGCAGCGGCTCTTGCAGTAGCTCTGAAATCAAAAGACAAGAAGATCAAATCACTGGCGCTTCCGTCATCCTTAAGTGCTTTCATGGGAATCACGGAGCCGGCGATCTTCGGTGTAAACTTAAGATTCTTCAAACCGTTCATCGCAGGATGTATCGGCGGCGGATGCGGAGCTCTGTATGCGTCCATCGTACATCTTGGAGCAAAGGGAACAGGCGTTACAGGTATCTTCGGTATCCTTCTCTGCCTGGACAGCCCGGTGCAGTATATCATCGAGATGCTGATCGCGGTAGGCGTGGCGTTTGCGATCTCCTTTGTACTCTATAAGGACCAGGCTCCGCAGGCAGCGGCAGAAGGGACAGACGGCGCGCAGGCGGCGATCCCGGCGGCAGGAGAAGGAGAGACTGCTGAGGAGACAGGGGCAGAAGTGAAAGAAGAAACACTGGGAAGCCCGGTAAACGGAAAAGTCATTCCGCTCTCTGAGGTGAGCGACGAGACATTTGCATCTGAGATGCTCGGCGCGACAGTTGCGGTAGAGCCCTCCGACGGCAGGATCCTTGCGCCGTGCGACGGAGAAGTGATCAATATCTTTGAGACAGGGCATGCGGTATGCCTGACGACGCAGGCTGGCGGCGAACTGCTCATCCATGTCGGAGTCGATACAGTGAAGATGGAAGGAAAAGGATTTATCAAGAAGGTATCCGACGGCGCGAAGGTGCATGCCGGCGACGTGCTCATTGAGGCGGACCTGGATGCGATCAAGGCTGCGGGGTATCCTGCGACAACGATGTTCATCCTGACCAACGCGGATCAGTTCGGCAGAGTAGACAAGGCAGAGCTGGGCGAGATCAGCGCAGGCGGCAGGATCATGGAGATTGTATTATGAGTGCACTGACGAATGATCTGAAAAAACTGACTGCTGCGGCAGAGAAAAGAGCGGCTGCGGAGGGCGGCTTCCGTCAGAAATTTCATCTGATACCGCCCACGGGCTGGCTCAATGATCCGAACGGTCTGTGCCAGTCGGACGGCGTGTTCCATGCGTTTTTCCAGTATTCCCCGTTTGATCCGGAGGGCGGAGCAAAGCTGTGGGGGCATTATACGAGCAGAAATATGATTGACTGGGAATATAAGGGGGTGCCGCTCTATCCGGATCAGCCCTTTGACTGCAGCGGCGTTTACTCGGGATGCGCGTATCTTGAGGACGGACAGATGTATCTGTACTATACCGGTAACGTGAAGCTGGAGGACCGGGACGATTATGACTACGTCAATACCGGGCGAGAGGCAAACACGGTCCTTGTGACAAGCCCGGATGGAAAACAGTTCAGCCGGAAGCGTCTCCTCATGAGAAACAGCGATTATCCGTCTGATCTCACGCTCCATGTGCGGGATCCGAAGGTGTGGAAAGAAGACGGCGTCTATTATATGCTCCAGGGGGCGAGGTCAAAGGACGATGTGGGCCAGGGGATTCTTTTCCGGTCGGACGACAAAATCAGCTGGAGCTTTGCAGGGCGCGTGGAGACAAAAGAAAAATTCGGCTATATGTGGGAGTGCCCCGATTATTTTGAGACAGACGGCGTGAAGGTCTTTTCTGCATCTGTGCAGGGGCTGGACGGTGAGGAGTGGAAGGACAGGAATGTGTACCAGTCCGGATACTTCCTTGTGGACGGGGATATACTCGGAGAGTACAGCCTGTCGGACTACCGGCTGTGGGACTATGGATTTGACTATTATGCACCGCAGAGCTTCGAGGCGGAGGACGGCAGACGGATCCTGATCGGATGGATGGGAATGCCGGACTGCGATGAGTACACTAACCTGACGATCAGGGAAGGATGGCAGCACTGCTTTACATTCCCGAGGGAAGTGTTCGTGAGAGACGGCATTGTGTGCCAGAGACCGGTACGCGAGCTGGATGAGAGGAAACGCCCGGCCGCGGCGGCAGAAGGCACTCTGGAGCGGGACGGGGATCAGGCATATGAGGCGGACATTACGGGAATAAGGAATAATTCCTTCCGCGCCGTAGTGGGAGAAGAGCTTGTCCTTGAGTACCGGGACGGAAGGTTCGAGATGCGGTTTGAGGATCAGGCGAAAGACGCTGTATCGGGCGGGAGAAGCCTCAGGTACAGGAGGATGGAGGAGCTCAGGAGCGTGAAGATCCTGGCGGATGTCTCTTCCGTGGAAGTGTTCATTAACGGCGGGGAATACGTTTTCTCGACGAGATATTATCCGAAAAAATATAGATTCTGCGTGGAGGCAGAGGGCGCAGAGATCGTTTTTAACGAAATTCTTGCAAAGCCACATATCTGAGACTATAATGTTAAAAAGATCATAAAGTCTCGGAGGGAAGAGATGGGGAGAGTAAGGAAAAGGATCCTGGCGGCAGTTCTGGCGGTCGGCCTGGCAGCAGCGCCGGCTGCTGTGGTGAGCGCGGATGAGGAAGAAACTGGCGTCAATCCTGCAGATCAGAGGGAAATAGAGCGGCAGACCGCATATGCGATCCCGCCGGATACGAACAGCCTTGCGGGATGGCCGCAGGGACCGAGCGTGTATGGCGACTCAGCGATCGTGATGGATATGGATTCCGGCGCCATCGTGTACGGCAAGCAGATCGATAAGAGGCATTATCCGGCGAGCATCACGAAAATCCTGACAATGCTTGTGGCACTGGAAAATTCGCAGCTTACGGATGAAGTGCTGTTTTCGGAGGACAGTGTGTCTTTTCTGGAATACGGAGACGCACATATCGGCATGACGCCGGGTGAGATCATCAGCATGGAAGATGCATATTACGGCATGCTCCTTGCATCCGCGAACGAGGTGTCCTACGCAGTCGCGGAAAATGTCGGAAAGCTGATGGGCGGAGATTATAACACCTTTATCCAGGAAATGAATGACCGCTCTGCAGAACTGGGGTGTACGGGATCTCACTGGGTGAATGCCAACGGGCTTCACGATGAGAATCATTATACGACAGCGCACGACATGGCGCTGATCACGTCTGCGGTATATCAGTACGATGAGTACAGGAATGTTGTACAGTCGCGTTCGCATACGATACCGCCTACGAATCTGGTCAATGAGAGCAGGACGTTCCAGCAGAACCACAAGATGATCTGGCCGCAGAATGATAACTATTACGAATACTGTACCGGAGGAAAAACAGGGTACACGGATCAGGCGAGGACCACGCTTGTGACGACGGCAGATAACGGGGATCTCAGGCTGGCAGCAGTCGTTCTCTATGATTTTGGAAATGATGCGTATATCGACACCAGGGCGATGTTCGACTATGTTTATAATAATTTCTCAAAGGTGATGCTGGCAGACCAGGAGACGCCGGAGGAGATCGACAGTTATTCCGAGAATGACTCCTATGTGCTCCTCCCTGCAGGAATCGAGTTCAGCGATCTGGAGAAAGAAATTGAGATCACGGACGAGCAAAGCCGCGAAGGAACAGTGACATATACATATCAGGGCCAGAATGTCGGGAGCGCGGATGTAGTCCTGACGAAAGAATACGTGACAGAGAAAACGGGGCATGACTATACAATGCAGGTGAAAAAAGGGGCTGCAGCCAGTGATGTGAAGGCAGGCGCGCTGACATTGGCTTTGAAAATAGTTATAGGCATTGGCGCGGCGTTTGTCGTATTGGTGATCCTTCTGGCGGTCTATATATGGCAGGTGAGAAGGCGCAGGATGCTCAGGAGAAGAAGGCGGCAGCTTCGGCGGCGCAGGGAAATGCGCCAAAATGCCGCGAAGAGATCTGTATATAGGGAAAAAAGATAAATGAGGGCAGCTTCGGCTGCCCTATTTATATTGCCTTCTGTAATCAGAGGGGAGCATCTTCATAATATCCTTGAAGGCCGCGGAGAATTTACTCTGGCTTTCATACCCGACAGCGGACGCGGCGTCGGAAATGCTCATGGAGCTTTCTCTGAGCAGCTCGGCGGCCTTCCTGATGCGGTAATGCTTCATATAAGAAGCAATCGGAAGCCCGTATACGGACTTGAAGATATTTTTAAGAGCGGCGGTATTGATCAGATACTGCCGGGAAAGCTCTTCTATTGTATACCGGCAGCTGAGATTCTCCGTGATCTGGGAATGGATCCGGCGGATGGTCTCGGTCTGACCGGAGTGATAAGGATCGAGAGACTGAGATTCGGCGGGCTCGGTCATTTCGAGGAACAAGAGGAGCTCCTGGCATTTGAGCTTCAAATAGGGCAGGATCATTCTCTCCGGAAGATCATACACCTCGGAAAAAATATGCTCAATGTGTCTGCTCGCGGGAAGGGCAGCCGCTTTCCGTTCCCCGCAGAATTTTTGGCAGAGTGATCGAATGTCTATGCCTGCCTCGCGGATGATCTCGGGCGGTCTTTTTTCGAGCTCGTCAATGTCCAGGGAAAGTGAAAGTCCCTGGTAGTATCCGAGCGGAAGCGTGATCTCAGATTCAGAGCACTGCGCGTTCATGTGAAAGGAGAGATCGCCTTCTCCGAAATAAAGGCTGAGGCCGTCCCCCATCTCCCAGCCCATGCGTCCGCGGCAGCAGTGATCGATCGCCATTACAGAAATACGGTGGCGGTGATGAAAATGGAACTTTTCTCCGATAAAATAGTTGTATGATATCTCAATGCCGGGATAGAGTTCATAGGTGACAGTCTTGATCCGCGCGTCAGAGGGAAGGCTCTGGTCCTCAAAATCCCGGACTGCTTCGCCGCGGTTGAGCATGCAGCGTACCGCAAGGCATTTCCCGCCGGGCACATCGTTCAATTTCTGCCGGATCTCATCAAAACAATCTTTTTCCATGTGAGGATCTCCTTTGCATCAGCTATTCCTCCGGACAGGTGATCCGTCCGATCTTCTCGATCATGTGGTGCAGCATCTGTGCCAGCTCTGTATCGGCGGTGCGGTAGTACATTTCCTTGCCCTCCCGGCGGCTGACGATCAGCCCGCTGCTCTTTAAAAGGCGCAGGTGGTGGGAGACTGCAGGACTGCTCATGTTTACGATCGCCGCGATGTTGAGCACGCATTCCTCGCAGTGGCAAAGCAGCCAGAAGATGCGCAGCCTGCTGGGATCTCCGAGCTGCTTCATCGCCTCGGATACTCCGGCGATCTCGTTTTCGCCCGGCAGCTGCTCTCTGATTTTTTCTTCATTATTGCCGTGATTATGCGGCAGTTTTTTCTCTTCCATAGTGATTGCTCCATTCGGAAATATTTTTCGCCCAAACGGGAAAACCGCGGGTTTTTCTCTTGACTTATTATAGGATCAGAAGTACAGTATAGTCAACAATTAAATAATCGTTTAATTAAAAATGAAGTCTGCTGCGGCTGGATACAGCAGCAGGTTTCAAGATAAAGGAGAGAGCGAAGATGAAAAAGACTTATAAGATCGATGTAGACTGCGCAAACTGTGCAAACAAAATGGAGCAGGCAGCGAAGAATACGGCTGGAGTCAAGGACGCGGTGGTAAACTTCATGACGCTTAAGATGAACGTGGAGTTTGAGGAGGGGCATGACGCGAAGGCTGTCATGCAGGAAGTACTCAAAAACTGCAAGAAAGTGGAAGACGACTGCGAGATTTTTATCTGATCATACATCTACGGATGCTGCCCCGGGCTCCGGTGTGGATGCCCGGGGTGTAAAAATACTAAACAGATAAACGATTAAGCATATATTTAATTAATGATGAAAGAGGAGACAGTATGAATAAGAAACAGAAAAAAATGCTGGCGAGGATCCTGATCTCAGCGGCCCTTATGACCGGGCTTCACTTTCTCCCGGTTGACGGATACATCAGATTTTTTCTCTATCTGATCCCCTATCTGATCATCGGATACGATATCCTGATCAAAGCGTTCAAAGGCATAAAGAACAGACAGCCCTTTGACGAGAGCCTGCTGATGGCGGTTGCGACGATCGGAGCCATTGCGATCGCTCTCTGCGGCGACGGCGATTACACAGAGGCGATCGCGGTTATGCTGTTCTACCAGGTCGGAGAGTGGTTCCAGAGCTACGCAGTCGGAAAGAGCAGGAGAAATATCAGCGATCTGATGGATATCCGCCCGGACTATGCGAATATCGAGACAGACGGAAAGCTGGAGCAGGTGGACCCGGATGAAGTGGAGATCGGCTCTGTGATCGTCGTCCAGCCGGGAGAGAAGGTGCCGATCGACGGGATTGTGATAGAGGGAAGCGCTGCCCTGAATACGAGCGCGCTCACGGGTGAGAGTCTGCCGAGGGATGTGGCGGAAGGCGACGAGATCGTCAGCGGATGCATCAATATGACTGGTGTCCTGAAGATAAAGACTACGAAAGAATTTGGAGAGTCTACAGTCTCGAAGATCCTTGATCTGGTGGAGAATGCAAGCTCCCGCAAGTCAAGGTCTGAAGAGTTTATCACGAAATTTGCGAGGATATACACTCCGGCTGTCGTGTACAGTGCGATCGCCCTCGCGGTCCTTCCGCCTCTTGTCCGGATGTTCGGCATGGGTCTTCCTGCGGACTGGGGGACATGGGTATACAGAGCGCTTACATTCCTTGTCATAAGCTGTCCGTGCGCGCTGGTCATCAGTATCCCGTTAAGCTTCTTCGCGGGCATCGGCGGAGCCAGCAACGCAGGAGTCCTTGTCAAGGGTTCCAACTATCTGGAGACATTGTCCCAGACAAAATGTGTCGTCTTTGACAAGACAGGCACGCTGACACAGGGGGTGTTTGAAGTGAACGAAGTCCATCACAATAAGATGGACAGAGAACAGCTTCTTGAGTACGCGGCGCTCGCTGAGAGTGCGTCATCCCATCCGATCAGCAGGAGTCTGCAGCGGGCATACGGAAAAGAGATCGACCGGAGCCGGGTGACAGACGTCCGGGAGATCAGTGGAAACGGCGTGACGGCAAAAGTCGACGGGATCGAAGTGGCGGCGGGAAATTCAAAGCTCATGGATAAGCTTGGCGTCAAGTGGATCGACTGTCATCAGGCGGGAACGATCGTTCATATGGCGGTAGGCGGGACCTATGCGGGACATATCGTGATCTCAGATGTGGAGAAACCGCATGCGAAGGAAGCAATCCGGGCGCTGCGCTCGGCAGGGATTGAGAAGACGGTCATGCTGACCGGAGATTCGCGGAAAGTCGCGGAGCATGTGGCGGCAGATCTTGGAATCGACGAAGTGTATGCGGAGCTCCTTCCGGGGGATAAGGTGGCCAAGGTGGAAGAGCTTCTGGAACAGAAAATGGAGAGAGGAAAGCTTGCCTTTGTCGGCGACGGGATCAATGACGCGCCGGTCCTTTCAAGGGCGGATATCGGTATTGCCATGGGGGCCATGGGATCCGATGCAGCGATCGAGGCGGCAGACATCGTCCTCATGGACGACGACCCGATGAAGATCGCGAAGGCGATCAAGATATCGCGGAAATGCCTCCGGATCGTGTACGAAAATATCTGGTTTGCCATCGGCATCAAGCTGATCTGCCTGGTGCTCGGAGCTGCAGGTCTTGCCAATATGTGGCTCGCCATCTTCGCAGATGTGGGCGTTATGATCATTGCAGTGCTCAATGCCATCCGGGCACTCTTCGTGAAACGGCTGTAAAGATAGAAAAAGGATAAAAGGGATAAGTGAGAAGGGAACGGGAGACGCGGCCGGCGTCTCCCGTTCTCTTCTTAGTGTCAGCGCATCTCCTGGATCAACTGGTAAAGCCTGAGGATCTCCCTGTAATTTTCTCCGCGGATAAAGTAGTAGTCGATCTGTCCGGGCCCCTCGGTATACAGGTAAGTGCCGTACATGGGGATATTGCAGCACATGACGGTCTCTTCTGCGGCAATGGCGATGCCGTAACCGTACTGGGATATCAGAAGAGGCATGCGCAGCCGTATCCCGCCGAAGCTGATATACCTCGCCTTGTGGTCCATACTCTCGAGATCCTCTGCAAGGATCCCTTTTGCGGAGAGCTTTTCGCTTTTCTGCCAGTCAAAATATTCCCACGTGCGGATGGTCTTCCCTGCTTCAATCTGTCTCGGGAGAGAAGTCTGCTCTGAGAGCAGCCGCCGGCCGTTCTCGTCGAAAAACCGAATCGCGCCGCTTCTTCTGTCGGCCTGTATCCGGATCCTGGCGGTGGAGAGCTCCACAAGAGATTTCCCGGCCCGGGCTGTCCATGAGACAGATCCTGCTGGCCGGCAGTTCCACCATCCGTATGAAGTGTCCGGGGTCTTGCCGCTGACAAACCGTACCCGGATCACGGCGTCGTGCACAGGGGTCAGGCGGAGGAAGCCGCCGCGGCTGATCAGATCAAGCCGTGTCTGTGTCCGCTTTATATCACGGATCGAGAAGTCGGCGGATCCGGACTCGTTCTTCGGAAGCAGGATGCTGCCGGCGGGGATTGAGCCGAAAGGATAGGGCGATGGATTGACGGGAAGGTTCTTCCTGCTTCTCCGTGCCGATCCGGGGATTTCATGGGGGATGAGCTCCTTCTTCGGCGTCCCCGGCGCTGTGACCGCATCCGGGGGAAGGACGCCGTTATCTTCCGTGGACAGCGGCAGGTGACCTCCTGCCGGTCGGTACAGGGACCGTCCTTCTGGCTGGTGCTGAGACGGTCCTTCCGGCATAGGATGGGACTGCCCTTCCGGAAGCGGAGAAGATCTATGAGCTTCTGTTGGATACGGGGAACCTTCTTCCAGCAGCTGCAGCTCTTTTTCGCCAGACACTGGTTTTGCGATCAGATCGGTCAGGTCTCCCGCGTGTATCACGGCAAGTTCGTGGAGCGCACGGGTCGCTGCCACATACAGGAGCTTGACATAACCGTCTTCTGCCGGATAGTTTTCAGCAGAAGGATCATAGAGTACCACCGCGTCGAACTCCAGGCCCTTTGTGTATTCCACGGGAAGGACCATGACCCCCTCCGTGAATACTGCAGTCTCAAGATCGCTGTCCGCAAGGCGGAGCTCCCTGCCAAGAGCTTCCTTTACATGGGCAGAGCCTGTCTCATCCCGGCAGATGACTGCGATCGTCTCTCTGCCGTCTGACTGCCATCTTCGGATCGTTTCCACTGTATTTCGGATCATGTCTGTTTCGCCGCTGCACGCGGTTATGGACACGGGATTTCCATGGCGTTCTATGGGATCGACCGGGTAGACGGGGAAGCTGCCGTGCCGCAGGATCCCGGTGGCAAAATCCGAGATCTCTACAGTATTTCGGTAGCTTTTCCTGAGCACGCCGAAACCGCCGGACAGTCCCCGGAGCATCAGGCTTTTCAGGTCTTCCCAGTCGTTCAGTCCGTATCCGTAATGGATATTCTGGGAGACGTCGCCCATGATCGTATACGTACAGTTCCGCAGGCAGTAGGAGAGCGCGCCATATGCCATCATGCCGAAATCCTGCGCCTCGTCGATGATCACATGGCTTGCCTCGCGGATGCCGTCGGTCTCCTTGATGCGCTTATAAATGTAGGCGAGGGCTGCCAGGTCATACAGGTCAAACTCATCTTCAGATCTGGGAACGCTCTTTCCTTTTTCCTCCTGCTCATACAGGAAGCTGCGGTAAACTTCAAAAACAGATCCCTTCCACACGCCTGTTCCGAAATGCCGCCTGTACTTTTTCAGAACCTCTTTTTTTACTTTGAGCGGATAGCGGGCGGCTTTGGCGGACATCTCATTTTCCAGCTTTGTGTGCAGGATTGCATTGAGCATGTTGATCTTTCCCTGCATGGACACGAGAGGATTGCTCTCAATGTAGTTCCGGATCGAAGATTTCTTCATGATAAGGGCGCCATTTTCAAGAAATATGCTTTCCTGAGGGATAGACGATCTCTCGAGCTCCTGGCAGAAGCGCTCCAGATCATGGAACCATTCATAGCTCCCCTTGATCCATGCGCGGCGGTTCTTTTTGTCGAAGGGGCGGATGTGGTGTACCTTGGGATCCCAGTCCTCGTAGAGGAGGCGCACGAAGAGCTGCTCCATGGTCATCTGGGATACGCCGTATACATCCAGGTCAGGCAGGACGCTGGTGATATAGTTCAGGAGGATCCGGTTGCTTCCGATGATATAGAAATCTTCCGGGCGGAAGTCCTCCTCATAGTTATACAGGATGTAGGAAATGCGGTGCATCGCCACGGTCGTCTTTCCCGATCCGGCGACGCCCTGTACGATCAGGTTCATTTTCGGAGATCTCCGGATGACGGCATTCTGTTCCTTCTGGATCGTGGCAATGATCTCCCCGAGGACTGCGCTTTTATTTCGGGCAAGATATTTTGTCAGGAGCTCGTCGTTTGCCACTACGTCAGAGTCGAAGAAATCGATCAAGCGGTCGTCTGCGATCTCGTAGGTCCGTTTGCGTTTCAGGTCGATCTCGCAGTCCCCTTCATTTTGGATTGTATAGCTGCAGTGTCCGATCGTGTTCTCGTAGTAAACGGACGCAATAGGTGCGCGCCAGTCTATGACCACGGGTTCGGAACCGCTGCGGGAGATACCGACCCGTCCTATATAGTAGGACTCAGCATAGGGGATCTTCGGGCCCTTGAAGTCAATGCGGCCGAAATAAGGCTTCATCCTCGCCTTCCGGCAGCGGAGCAGGTCCCGCTGATTCTCTCTGAGCTGGGACTGCGCGTTGTGGAAGAGAGCGAGCGCCTCCTTGTCCTTCGTGCCGTAGGCGTCCATCAGCTCGTGCAGCTCGTCTGACAGCCGGGTTCCGTATTTTTCTGCTTTTTCAAGATTTTCCTGTGCTGTGCGGATGATCTCGGAGAGCTGTCTCTCCTCGGCTTCCCGGCTCAGACCCGGGATGGGGCGGAATTTATGTATGCTGCGGGAGTCCATCTGGTAGTCACCTGCCTTTCTGCGAATGGATATCCAGGCATGGAGGGGCAAGAAAGGACCCCGGAGATGCCGCCTCCGGGGTCCTCTGTGCGAAGCTCCGATGTCCTGATCTGTGTGTGTACACGTACTATACACCTGTGGGGGCATGATGTCAAATTTTATGGCTGAATGGTACACTTGCAGACGGCAGCGGAAGTGTTTGGAAGATGAGAGCTGGAATCGCTGAGAATAAATTATTTCGCGCAAAACTCAGGAAAGAAAACCTCTTGACTATTTTCCAAGCCATCTATATAATTATTTTGTATGAATTTCAAAAACAAAGGCAACGAAGGAGACAGTAAGATCCATCCGAACATCCCAGCGAGCCGGGGAAGGTGAGAGCCCGGTACCAGTAAGATGCTTCCGAATATCACTCCAGAGCTGCAGCCCCCAAATCATTTTTGGCAGACAGTAAGGGCTGACGCAGATCCCGCGTTAGAGGATACCATATGCGAACTGAATAACTCTGAGCTCAGAAATAAGACAGCGTATATAAGGGAAAAAAGAAGTTCAAGTATGATGTAACAGGTGGTTGAAACGAGAGTATGCTTTCGTCCTATTGCAGGACGGAAGTTTTTTTTATCTGCTGGCAGGGAATATTTTGATCGGCAGTGTGGAGCCTGCATGGATGATATATCCGCAGTGGACCTACCATCCATTCAGGCTCCCGAAGCCGGAAGGTTTCTCCCTGACAGAAGATGAAAAAAAGACCGCCGTGAGGGTGGTTGAGATCGGAAGTGCGCTGGCGGAAACGTGGGATATCCGTCCGCATCGGTATCTGGACGAGACGTCCAGATGTGATGCTGGGGGATTGAAGTAAGAAATTTAAAAAAATTCTTACTGGCGCACGGAGGATTTTGATGGCTTTCCGGCTGCAACCCGAAACTATGATTCAGGCTCCCGTTCTGGTACGGTCCGGCGCAGTGATATGCCGATGAAGGACCGTAGAGGAACGCCGGAACTTAGAGCACGTTCTTTGCGCTCTTACGTGTCCGCTGCGTTCCGGTCCGAGCGGAAGCGGGTCCGCCATCGGCATATCACTGCGCCGGACCTTCTGCAGAAAGGAAAAAATCAGCATGTACAAGAAAGTATCCACAGACATGAATTTCGTCGCCAGAGAAAAGGAAGTTGAGAAGTTCTGGGACGAGAATCATATCTTCGAGAAGAGCATCGAAGAGAGAGAAGGATGTCCCGAGTACATTTTCTACGACGGACCTCCGACTGCAAACGGAAAACCCCACATCGGACATGTGCTCACCCGTGTCATCAAGGATATGATCCCGAGATACCGCACGATGAAGGGCTACATGGTGCCGAGAAAAGCCGGATGGGACACACACGGACTTCCGGTAGAGCTTGAGGTAGAGAAGCTGCTCGGCCTCGACGGCAAAGACCAGATCGAGGAGTACGGACTGGAGCCGTTCATCGACAAATGTAAAGAGAGCGTGTGGAAATACAAGGGAATGTGGGAGGACTTTTCCTCCACGGTCGGCTTCTGGGCTGACATGGAGCATCCTTATGTAACATACGACAACAGCTTTATCGAGTCCGAGTGGTGGGCGTTAAAGCAGATCTGGGAAAAAGACCTGCTCTACAAAGGTTTCAAGATCGTTCCTTACTGCCCGCGCTGCGGTACGCCTCTGTCCGCACAGGAAGTGGCGCAGGGATACAAGGATGTAAAAGAGCGCTCCGCAGTCGTAAGATTTAAAGTGAAAGACGAAGACGCATATATCCTTGCTTGGACGACCACGCCGTGGACACTGCCTTCCAACCTTGCACTCTGTGTGCATCCGGAAGAGGACTACGCGAAGGTCAAGGCAGCAGACGGACGCACCTACTACATGGCATGCGCTCTTCTGGACACGATCCTCGGAAAGCTTGCCGAGGAAGGAAAGCCGGCATATGAAGTCCTTGAGACATATAAAGGAAAAGAGCTGGAAGGCAAAGAGTACGAGCCGCTCTATCAGTGCGCTGCAGATGCTGCTGCAAAGCAGAACAAGAAAGCGTTCTATGTGGTATGCGATACGTACGTTACACTGACAGACGGTACAGGAATCGTTCACATCGCGCCGGCATTCGGTGAAGACGATGCGAATGTGGGAAGAAAATACGGCCTTCCATTCGTACAGCTCGTAGACGAAAAGGGAAATATGGCAGAATCCACGCCGTTTGCAGGATTATTTGTGAAGAAGGCGGATCCGGAAGTGCTGAAGGATCTGGATGCCAGAGGACTTCTCTTCGATGCGCCGAAGTTCGAGCACAGCTACCCGCACTGCTGGAGATGCGATACGCCGCTCATCTACTATGCGCGCGAGTCCTGGTTCATCAAGATGACAGCAGTCAGAGACGACCTGATCGCGAACAACAACACCATCAACTGGATCCCGGAGAGCATCGGAAAAGGACGCTTCGGCGACTGGATCGAGAACGTCCAGGACTGGGGAATCAGCCGAAACCGCTATTGGGGAACACCGCTCAATATCTGGGAGTGTGAGTGCGGACATATGCATTCCATCGGAAGCATCGCAGAGCTCAAAGAGATGTCCGACAACTGTCCGGACGACATCGAGCTCCACCGTCCGTACATTGACACGGTGACGATCAAGTGTCCGAAGTGCGGCAAAGAGATGCACAGAGTGCCGGAGGTGATCGACTGCTGGTTTGACAGCGGATCCATGCCTTTCGCACAGCACCACTATCCGTTTGAGAATAAAGAGCTGTTTGAACAGCAGTTCCCGGCAGACTTTATTTCCGAGGCGGTAGACCAGACAAGAGGATGGTTCTACTCCCTGCTGGCGATCTCCACGCTGATCTTCAACAAGGCTCCGTACAAGAACGTCATCGTCCTCGGACATGTGCAGGATGAGAACGGACAGAAGATGAGCAAGTCCAAGGGAAATGCAGTCGATCCGTTCAAGGCTCTTGAGACATACGGTGCAGATGCGATCCGCTGGTACTTCTATGTCAACAGCGCTCCGTGGCTGCCGAACCGTTTCCACGGCAAAGCAGTGACCGAAGGACAGCGCAAGTTCATGGGAACACTGTGGAATACCTACGCATTCTTCGTTCTCTATGCGAATATAGATGAATTTGACGCCACAAAATATGAACTGGAGTATGACAAGCTTTCCGTTATGGATAAGTGGCTCCTGTCCAAGATGAATACCATGGTAAAAGACGTGGACAATCATCTCGGAAACTACAGGATCCCGGAAGCTGCCCGTGCGCTTCAGGAATTTGTTGACGACATGAGCAACTGGTATGTCAGAAGAAGCCGTGAGCGTTTCTGGGCAAAGGGAATGGAACAGGATAAGATCAACGCATACATGACACTGTATACAGCGCTTGTGACTGTCGCCAAGGCAGCAGCGCCGATGATCCCGTTCATGACAGAGGAGATATACCAGAATCTTGTGCGCAGCATTGACAAGGACGCGCCGGAGAGTATCCACCTGTGCACGTTTCCGGAGGTAAACGAGGAACAGATCGATGCGGAGCTTGAAGAAAATATGGACCATGTCCTGAAGCTGGTCGTTATGGGACGCGCCTGCAGAAATGCATCCAATATCAAGAACCGCCAGCCGATCGGACAGATGTTTGTGAAAGCGGGCTTTGAGCTTCCGGAGTTCTATCAGGAGATCGTTACGGATGAACTGAATGTTAAGAATGTTAAATTTACGGAAGATGTAAGAGACTTTACTTCATACACTTTTAAACCGCAGTTAAAGACTGTCGGACCGAAATATGGTAAAATGTTAGGAGGCATCAAGGCTGCACTCGACAGTGTCGACGGAAACGCGGCAATGGATGAGATCAATGAGACCGGCGCCCTTAAGCTCGATGTGAACGGACAGGAGATCACCCTCTTCAAGGAGGATCTGCTGATCGATACCGCACAGGTCGAAGGATTTGTATCGGAGAACGACAACGGCATCACAGTCGTGCTTGATACGAACCTGACGCCGGAGCTTCTGGAGGAAGGATTCGTCCGCGAGATCATCAGTAAAGTCCAGACCATGAGAAAAGAAGCTGATTTCGAGGTCGTGGACAGGATCAGGGTGACTTACGACGGAACGGAGAAGGCGGAAGCGGTCTTTGAAAAATACAGCACGCAGATTGGAGGCGAGGTGCTCGCCGATGAAGTTGTAAAAGCGCAGCCGGCCGGCTATGTAAAGGAGTGGAAGATCAACGGTGAAGCGGTTACAATGGGTGTTGAAAAGGAAGGAAAATAAAACGATGTTCAGCAAAAGATTTGAGAAAGATACATTTAAAGAGACAGTAAAAAATAATATAAGAAAACTGTATAGAAAATCTGTCGAGGAAGCGAACCAGCAGCAGCTTTTCCAGGCTGTATCCTATGCGGTGAAGGACGTGATCTTTGACGACTGGTTTGCGACGCAGAAGGCATATGACGAGGCGGACGCAAAGACGGTCTACTATATGTCCATGGAGTTCCTGATGGGCCGTGCCCTGGGAAATAACCTCATCAACATGACAGTGTACAAAGAGGTACAGGAGGCGCTCGACGAGATGGGCATCGATCTGAACGTGATCGAGGACCAGGAGCCGGATGCGGCTCTCGGAAACGGCGGTTTAGGAAGACTCGCCGCATGCTTCCTGGATTCCCTCGCAACGCTGAATTATCCGGCATACGGCTGCGGCATCCGCTACCGCTATGGAATGTTCAAGCAGAAGATCGAGAACGGCTATCAGGTGGAGGTTCCGGATAACTGGCTCAAGGAAGGAAACCCCTTCGAGCTCCGCAGAGAAGAGTATGCGAAGGAAGTTCGTTTCGGAGGAAATATCCGTTTTGAGAAAGATCCGGAGACGGGAAAAGACAAATTTATCCAGGAGAACTACGAGTCTGTTCTGGCGATCCCGTATGATATGCCGATCGTCGGTTACGGCAACCACGTAGTCAACACACTGCGCGTGTGGGATGCCAAGGCGATCACGGACTTCAAGCTTGACGAGTTTGACAGAGGAAATTACCACAAGGCGGTGGAGCAGGAGAACCTGGCGAAGCTGATCGTTGACGTGCTTTATCCGAACGATAACCACTATTCAGGAAAAGAGCTCCGTCTGAAACAGCAGTATTTCTTTATCTCAGCCAGCCTGCAGGCGCTGATCACAAAATATAAGAAGAAACACGACGACATCCGCAAGCTTCATGAGAAAGTCGTCATCCAGATGAATGATACGCATCCGACAGTTGCAGTTCCTGAGCTGATGCGCCTCCTGATCGATCAGGAAGGCTTAAGCTGGGAAGAGGCGTGGGATGTGACGACAAAGACCTGTGCGTACACCAACCATACGATCATGGCTGAGGCGCTGGAAAAATGGCCGATCGACCTTTTCTCCAAGCTTCTGCCCCGTATCTATCAGATCGTGCAGGAGATCGACCGCCGGTTCCTTATCAAAGTCCGCGAGATGTATCCGGGCAATGAGGATAAAGTGAAGAAGATGGCGATCCTCATGGATGGACAGGTGCGCATGGCGAATATGGCGATCATCGCCGGATTCTCCGTAAACGGTGTTGCCAAGCTCCATACAGAGATCCTGAAGCATCAGGAGCTCAAGGATTTTTATGAGATGATGCCGGAGAAGTTCAACAACAAGACGAACGGTATCACGCAGAGACGTTTCCTCGCGCACGGCAATCCGCTGCTCGCAGACTGGATCACAGACAAGATCGGCGACGGCTGGATCACAGACCTGTCCCAGATCGCGAAACTGAAACCGTATGTGGAGGATGAGAGCGCAAGACGCGAGTTCATGGAGATCAAGTATAAGAACAAAGTACGTCTTGCAAAATATATCAAGGAGCACAACGGAATTGACGTTGACCCGCGCTCGATCTTCGACGTGCAGGTGAAGCGTCTGCACGAGTACAAACGTCAGCTCCTGAATATCCTGCATATCATGTATCTGTACAACCAGATCAAGGAGCATCCGGAGATGTCCTTCTATCCGAGAACATTTATCTTCGGTGCAAAGGCGGCTGCAGGATACTTAAGGGCAAAAGAGACGATCAAGCTGATCAACTCTGTAGCAGATGTGGTGAACAATGACAGGAGCATCAACGGTAAGCTGAAGATTGTCTTCATCGAGGATTACCGCGTATCCAACGGCGAGATCATTTTTGCGGCGGCAGACGTCAGCGAGCAGATCTCCACTGCTTCCAAGGAGGCTTCCGGTACCGGAAACATGAAGTTCATGCTGAACGGTGCGCCGACACTCGGAACGATGGACGGTGCAAACGTAGAGATCGTCCAGGAAGTCGGAGCGGAGAATGCGTTTATCTTCGGACTGAGCTCAGAAGAGGTCATCAACTACGAGAACAACGGCGGATACAATCCGCAGGAGATCTATTTCAATGACTGGGAGCTCAAGAGAGTGGTTGACCAGCTCATGGACGGCACATATTCTCACGGTGACCACAATATGTACAAGAACCTGTACAATTCGCTGCTCAATACACAGAGCACAGACAGAGCGGATATGTACTTTATCCTGAAAGATTTCCGTTCCTATGCAGACGCGCAGAGGAGAGTTGAAGAAGCATACAGAGATCAGAACAGATGGTCCAGAATGGCTATGCTCCAGACCGCATGCAGCGGAAAATTCTCATCTGACAGAACGATCGAAGAGTATGTAAATGATATCTGGAAACTGGAGAAAGTAGAGGTTTCTGCAGACGAGGAAGAATAGGAGGATGTTATGAGATACGATTACGGTTACAGTTATAACTATGATATGTCAAACTCTGTCTTTGCAGCTCTTATGTCCATCTACCTGATCATATTCATGGTAGCACTGATTTTCTGGATCGTAGAATATGTTTTCTTTGCGATCGGCTTGTATACGATCGCAAAGAGAATGGGGAGGAATTATCCCTGGCTTGCATTCATTCCGTTTGCGAGAAAATACCTGCACGGTGAGCTTGCAGGAACGATCGAGCTGAAGACAAGAAAGATAAAAAATCCGGGCGTCTGGAAGCTTGTGCTTCCGATCATAGCCGGAGCGGCTTTTTCACTTTTTATGATCATTCTTATGGTAGCTCTTGGCATCGGAACGTTTATGGCGGTCGGCTCCTATGGCTACGGCATCAGCGGCGGGACAATCATGCTGGCTGTTGTGCTGCTGCTCATAGCGGCTGTCGTGTCAGTGCTGTACCAGGCAGTGTATAAAGTGCTGTGTGTACTGATCAACATCCAGATTTATGATAGGTTTACCACACATAATATGGGAATCGTACATGCGGTCCTCTCAGCGGTAGTTCCGCTGTATGAGGCGTTCTGCCTGTTCGTGATGCGGCACAAAGAGTTCAATCCGGGGATGGAGCCGAAGCTGACACCCCCGCCGGCGCCGCTGCCGCCGGTATATCCGGGAAGCCCGGTTCCGCCAGAGGCAGGGCAGCCTGTGAACGGACAGCCGGTACAGCCTGAGACAGCACAGTCTGAGGAGCATCCGACAGCACCTGTATCGGAACGGTACACTTACGCTGCGGAAGAGAGTGAGTCTGCAGCACCTGCGCAGGAACAGCCGGAAACGGAGGTGCCGGTTCGGGAAAGCGGCTCAGAGAACGAAGCAGAACAGCAGAAGAATGACAATATGTTCTAAAATACAACAGCCCTTCATACAATAGAGTATGGAGGGCTGTTTCCATGAGACGGTATTACATCAGACAGAAAATGAAATCATTCGGCGCTTTTCTTATCATCCTGATCTTGTTCCCTTACATTGTTTCAGTTTTTGTAAACGGCGCAGACATCCGGGCCGGGAGCGGCGACGGTTCCCCGTATGTGAAAGTGAAGGTGACGGATGCGTCAGGAAATGCTGCTGTCACAGAAGTGAACTGGAATGAATATCTGGCGGGGATCCTGGCGAAAGAGATGCCCGAGGAATATGAACTGGAGGCAATGAAGGCACAGGCAGTCCTGATCAGGACCAGCCTGTATCAGGATTTGGAAGAGTCTGAGGACAAGGTGCTCTCGGAGGCATATCTGCCCCGGAATGAGATGGAAAAGAAGTGGAGCATCTCGGAATATAAGGAGTACTATCAAAAGTATCTCCGCGCTGCCGAGGAGACGGATGACATGGTCCTTTTTTATAATGATACCTATGCCTGGGCTCCGTTTCATCAGTCCAGCAGCGGCATGACCCGAAGCGCCGAGGAGGTTACCGGCAGCAGTGATTATCCTTACCTTGCGGTCAGAGAATGCCTGCTGGATAAAGAGGCCGAGAATGAGATCCAGGTCTATGAGTTCGAGTATAAAGAGATCCAGAAGCTCTGCCGTGATTTTCTTGTAGCGGAGGAAGTGCAGGAGGAGGCCGAAAACGGTTATACATTTGACGATTTCGAGATCCAGAGCAATGACTCTGCAGGCTATGTCAAAAACCTCAGGATCGGAGGAACCGTATGTACGGGGGATCAGTTCCGGGATGCGCTGTCCCTGCCGTCGAGCTGTTTCTCATTCAGCGATGGCGGAGAAGGTCTTGTGATCACTGTCACCGGGAACGGACATGGTCTGGGGATGAGCCAGTGGACAGCAAACGAGATGGCAAAGGCAGGAAATACATATGATCAAATCCTGCAGTTTTTCTTTGAGGGGACAGTCATAAACAAGGACATCCAGGAGACAGAGCTGATCTAAAGCGGCGTCAGAGAAAGATTTGCGATATTTCCTCAAAACGGAATAACGCATCCGCTTTCTGGCAAAAATATAGCCAGAGGTGATGATTATGAATAAAAATGAAAGACCGTCCTTCTTAAGGGGAAAGGGCGCTGCGGTCGGAATCGTAATCTGCTTTGTCGCAGTCATTGCAATGGTTGGGGCGTATACATTTAATAACTATCAAAAACAGATAGATGAGCAGGTGGCGAAAGCGGAGGACCAGGCAGAAGAGCTTACAGAAGAGAAGAGCGAAGAGGCGGCGACGGATGATATCGTCCTGCCCGAGGAGGAGGAAGAAATCGAGGAAGAGGAACCGATGGAGACACAGGAGCAGACTGAGAACAACAGTGCTTCTGAGAGTGAGACATCCGCTTCGGGCGGAACATCGGAAGTGTGGTTCGGCGAGGAGAGTACACTTGCCTGGCCGGCAAGCGGGGCGGTCCTGATCAGCTACAGCATGGATCAAACAGTGTTTTTCTCGACCCTGGAGCAGTATAAGTATAATCCGGCTCTGATCATAGGGGGCGAGGTCGGTGAGACGATCGCGGCCTCCGCAGCAGGGATCGTGACCAATATTGAGGACACGGCTCAGACCGGCACCACCGTTACTCTTGATATGGGCAACGGCTACAGCGCGATCTACGGCCAGCTCACCGACGTCCCGCTTGCAGCAGGCGATTATGTGGCAGCCGGAGAAACCGTCGGAATCCTGAACGAGCCTACCAAATATTACAGTGTAGAAGGACCCAATCTCTACTTTGGAATCCTGAAAGACGGAGAACCGGTCGACCCGATGAACTTTATGGAATAGCATCGAGCCGTGCGGGAATAGAAGCAGGAGCTCAGAGGAAAGCTGGCTTTTCTCTGAGCTCCTGCTTCTATTCCCATAGGGCGACAGCCCGCAGCGAGATGGAGCGAAGCGGAATCGAGCTGGTGCGGCTCGATGCGTCCGTTAGAAAGGCGACAGCCCGCAGCGAGATGGAGCAGAGCGGAATCGAGCTGGCACGGCTCGATGCGTCCGTTAGAAAGGCGACAGCCCGCAGCGAGATGGAGCAGAGCGGAATCGAGCTGGCACGGCTCGATGCGTCCGTTAGAAAGGCGACAGCCCGCAGCGAGATGGAGCGAAGCGGAATCGAGCTGGCACGGCTCGATGCGTCCGACGGCGAACTTCCCTCAGTCCCTTCCCGAAAATCGATCAATATGTTATCCTATATCCAGCGAGGTGTTTTTTATGAATTATACATATGTTGTCACCTGCCGTGACGGCAGTCTCTATACCGGCTGGACTAACGATCTCGAGAAGCGGATCAAGGTGCACAATGAGGGGAAAGGCGCCAAATATACAAAATCCCGGCGTCCCGTCGTCCTCACCTACTATGAGGAATACGAGAGCCGGGAGGCAGCCATGAAAAGAGAATATGAGATCAAGCATCTTTCACGGCAGAAAAAATTAAAATTGATCAATTCAAAAACAATTCAGGACTGAATCAGTAATTTTCAGCCTTTCTCTCGAAGTATGCTTTCGGATGAGCGCATACCGGGCAGATCTCCGGAGCTTCCGGTCCGTCGTAGATATATCCGCAGTTTCCGCACTTCCATCCGAGCGGCGCATCATCCTTGAAGGTCTTTCCCTCGCGGTAATGATCGAGCAGTCTCTGATAGCGTTTCTCATGAGCAGCCTCAACCTCTGCTACTCCGCGGAATTTCGCGGCAAGCTCAGAGAAGCCTTCTTCTTCGGCCTCCTCAGCCATTCTCTTGTACATATCTGTCCATTCATAGTTCTCGCCGGCAGCGGCATCCGCGAGATTCTCTTCTACGTTTCCGATTCCGTGAAATTCCTTGAACCACATCTTTGCATGCTCTTTTTCCTGGTTTGCAGTTTCCTCAAAGATATTCGCCATCTGGACGAAGCCGGCTTTTCTGGCAGCTGACGCATAATAAGTATATTTGTTGCGTGCCTGAGACTCACCGGAAAAAGCTTCCATAAGATTTTTCTCTGTTTTTGTTCCTGCGTATTTAGACATATAAGTACCTCCCTTGAAATGAAACGATAAAAAGACTGCCTTCGGGAAAAGATATTCAATTCTCAAAGACAGTCCTCATTGTTAATAGATTGATCGATATTGTGTTGTTCTGATTAGCCGAAGTATCTCTTCAGAAGTCCCTCGAATGCTTTTCCGTGACGAGCCTCGTCTCTAGCCATCTCGTGTACGGTATCGTGGATTGCGTCAAGGTTAGCTGCTTTCGCACGTTTTGCAAGATCAAATTTTCCTGCTGTAGCGCCGTTCTCTGCCTCAACACGCATCTCAAGGTTCTTCTTTGTGCTGTCTGTAACGACCTCACCGAGCAGCTCAGCGAATTTAGCAGCGTGCTCAGCTTCCTCGTAAGCAGCTTTCTCCCAGTACAGACCGATCTCCGGATATCCCTCTCTGTGAGCAACTCTTGCCATTGCAAGATACATACCAACCTCAGAGCACTCTCCCTCGAAGTTTGCTCTTAAGTCTGCAAGGATGTCCTCGCTTACGCCCTGAGCAACACCTACAACGTGCTCAGCAGCCCACTCTCTGTCACCTGTCTGCTCTTTGAACTTCTCAGCCGGTGCGTGGCATACCGGACATTCAGCCGGAGCAGCTTCTCCTTCATAAACATAACCACATACTGTACATACGAATTTTTTCATAGCTTCTGTTCTCCTTTTCTTTATAAAATTTATTGTTATGACTTTTTAATGCAGTCACTGCATTCACCGTAAAATAAGGTGGAGCTGGAACGGATGATCCCGTCAAAATTTTCGGCTGCCAGCCGGTTGACCTCTTCGATACTGTTCATATCAAGCTCCAGATCCAGTAATCGTCCGCACATTGTGCAGAGAAAATGGTTGTGAGGCTCGACCCTTCCGTCAAATCTGTCGCCTCCGTCAGGGGTTGCGATCTTCACCGCTTCGCCGATATCTGTGAGAAGGTTCAGATTTCTGTATACAGTGCCGAGACTGATATTAGGAAAATCCTTCTTAACATGCATATATACCATGTCAGCAGTAGGGTGCTCATTGGTTGTCATAAGGTAATGCTTGATGGATTCTCGTTGTTTACTATATTTTAAAGCTGTCAATGGGAATCCCCCTTTCATTTCTTAATGAGAACCATTTTTAAAATAATAATAGTAACGATTACTGTAATTAGAATATAATACAAAAAGGAGGATATGTCAATACCTTTCGAGAAAAATATTTATAAATCCGGAATACGGTGGGACAAAACGGACAAAATATTACAAAATAGTTAACAAATTACGGGCGGAGAAGAATCTGATAGGGGTTTAAAGCACAATATGTCGATATTAATACGCTGAAATCTTCATGAATTGGTTGACATTTGGTATATATGTTGATAAAATATTAGCGTAACAAAATTAACAATTGTGTAACATTTAGAACTTCCTACAAAAGATAAAGGCATAATATAAGGAGGTTTTATATGGGAAACACACACATGAAACAGAAAGTGGTCATATCCGCTCTGGCGGGAATGATCCTGATTCCGGGGAGTGCGGTCCCGGTCAAGGCTGCAGAAGAACCTGAGCAGGGGCAGCCGCTTTTGCCGGCCGCAGGAATCGAAGCGGTACTGGAAGAATGTTATGAGACAGAAGTAAAAGATAATATTAATCTCTATCTGGTACCAACAGAAGAGGGAGAGTATTTGAATATGGCATTTTCTAATACAGGTGATTTTACCTATATTAGAAGTGCCCCGGATGAGAACAGCGCCTGGGTCGGGAAGCTTTACAGTGATTCAGCGGCAGAGGTGCTGGAATATCTCGATGGATGGACAAAGATAAGATCCGGGACAGCGGAAGGCTACGTCCCCTCGGATACGCTGATCACAGGCGAGACAGCCCGCACGCATGCGGAGGAATATGAGAACAGTACGATCAGGGTCACGGCATATGCCCTGAATGTCAGAGACGGTCAGGGGACAGAGGCCGCGATATTGACACAGGTCGGGCAGAACGAGGAGTATACAGTTACAGGGGAACCTGTGGACGGATGGTATCCGGTGAAGGTCGGGGAAATCGACGGATGGGTCAGCGGAGAGTATGTAGAAGCAGAAACTTCCTATTCTTATGGAGAGACGAAAGAGGAGGAAGAAGCGCGGATCGCAGAAGAACAGGAGCGCGAGGAGGCTGCGGCCCGTGAGGCTGCTGCACAGACCCTTCCGACCGGACAGGCTGTGATAGATTATGCCTGTCAGTTTATTGGAAACCCTTATGTCTGGGGCGGGACCAGCCTCACAGAGGGTGCCGACTGTTCCGGCTTTGTCCAGTCAGTGTACGCGCATTTCGGCATCAGCCTGCCAAGAACTTCGTATGATATGCGGTCTGCAGGATACGAAGTAAGTTATGAGGAAGCGCAGCCGGGAGATCTCATTTTATATGAAGGACATGTCGGACTTTATATGGGAGATGGAAATATCGTAAATGCTATGAACGAGGCCGATGGGATCGGAATCTGCAGTGCGCTGTACACGGATATCATCGCGGTGCGCAGGGTCATCTGAAAAATCGCGGATCAAATAGAGAACTGTACTTCAGATAAAGGGAGTGCAGTTTTTTTACGCACAATTTATCCGAGACGTGGAAAGGCGGCTTTCGACAAGATATTATATGAAAATTAGCAAAATGCACAAAAATGTTTCAAAATGTAAAAAACAGTCGAAAGTGAAAAAAAAGAAGTTTTCAACTTATCCACATTCGAAAACCGAAAAAACGTGGAAAAATAGTACTTTTCCTAAAAGTTATTCACATTATCCACATAAAAACATGTGTTTTTGGTGGATTACTTTCGGTGATAAAAAGAACGAGTGTTTTGGTGAGTTGTCATGAAATTAGGGTTTTGTCGAAAAATCGGAGTAAAAATCTTGACTTTTGAGTAGTCAAAAAACCCTCAAAAGCAAATATGACATTTCAGAAAATTCAAAAAATACGGTTGCGAAAATAAAAGGCAGGGCTTATAATATAATCCACTGAGAATTAAGAAGGAGGAAATAGAAATGGCTCAGATTTCTAAAGATACAAAAATTGGTGAATTAATGACAATTTTCCCGGAAGCGGCACCGATCCTTATGGAGATCGGAATGCACTGTCTCGGCTGCCCGGCATCCCAGATGGAGACACTGGAAGAAGCGGCTATGGTACACGGCATTGACGGCACACTTCTTGTGGAGAAGATCAATGCAGCTATGCAGGCGGCAGGGAAATAATCCTGCGGATAAGCAGCATATGTTGAAAATGTGAATAAAAGGCAGACAGCCCGTTCTCTGATGAGGACGGGCTGTCTGCCTGTAAAATGAGTTATCCTCATATGGAGGATAATTTTTGTACTGCATCTGCCGATACGATGATCTCACAGTGTTCTTCGAGAAAAGCAAGCACTGCGGCGCTGGCCTTTTCAGGCGAGCCATATTCGGAAAGCATATTGCAAATCTTATTAAATTCGTTCGCGGAATGATCCGAAGGAGCGAGCGCCAGAATGAACATTCCGTTTTCTCTGTCTTTGTACAGCGTGTTTGCCCCGTGATACAGCGGGGAGATGAGGCGTGCTGCCTGAATCGAAGAATCGAGATCTTCAAAGGAAAACAGGCGGACAGAAAAGGCAGCGGCGGGTGCTTCGTCCGCCGGAGTTTTTACTTCTGCCGCGGCTTCCTTCACCTTGTTGAGCAGATTGAGAAATTCGTCTGCTCCCTGCAGTTTTTCAAGCGCTTCCGTATTTAATGTATCTGTTTCACCCAGTGGTGTGAACTTCGAAAACCGTGTATCGAGTTCTTCCGGGTCCTCCACTTTCGTTATAATAAGCACGATAGAATCGGCGGAAGCCGGGATTGCCTCGATCATCAGCGGAATATCTTCGGCCTCAAAACCAAAGTCGAAAGATGCCTGCTGCATCATATCTCGAAATAAAGATTTTGCTTTCTCTGTACCATAAGCCAGCTCGCTCAGTTTTAAATGACGGGCAGCCAGATCGGCATGTGTCAGCGTACAACGAATCTGATTTTCATTGAGCTTTTCAATTTTCATATGATCACATCCTTATGATATAGATATATAAGATAATATGCGTATTGAACTCGCTTGATTTCAATAAGATATATCATCTCATAGTTAGTATAAACAAAAAATAATAAGATGTAAAGATAAACGGATCGAGTTTACAATACTTTTATGTTATCAACAAATCCCACCCAGTTATGAACAAAAAACACATTGCAAAGCATTGGGCGGCTCTCTATAATGGCACTTACAGAAGATAGTATTCCTTGGTAAATATAACTTATGCGAAAGGAGGAGTACAGAGTCATTTCTATTTTTTCAGAGTGAAAGGGAATCCCCTTTCTGTCAAAGTAGAGCATGTTGTTCAGAATCCCAAGATCGGGAAGAAATCATTGAAGAAAGTAATAATCCGCTGCGGATGGATACTGTCTTCTATCCCGTTATCGATCGGCAGGTATGTCACGAATACTTCCATATGGTAAGCGGGCGGGAGTGTATTTACCATCATCCACAGGGAAAGGAGTATGCACGAATGAAAACGGACGAAGCAGTTTACAGAGAGTTATATGCGGAACTGGAGAGGTATGAAAGAAAAGGCGTGGATATGCTGCTGGATGGATATCAGGCAAGCCCTCTGCAGATCGTTACAGCCTATATGGCGAAAGAAGAAGGCACATATATGCGGGATTACGTGATGAATCCGGAAGGAAATATCGAATCGCTCGCTTTTACGAACATCCACCAATATGGACAGGCGGAGATTACCCCTTGATCTGCCGGACACAAGGATTCGCTGTATTCCTTGAGAATGTTTAAAATATTCTAAAGCAGGCAAATTAATAATGACGTATATTAAAAATATGTTATAATGTTTGCGGATAGGAGGTGCGGCATGGACGAAAGAGGAAGAAAGGGTGCAGGACGCCGGCGCGCAGGAGCGAAGGGTGCGCATGGGCGGCATCCGGACAGAAAAGCCCGCGGCGCCGGGGGAAAGACGCCCGGAATGAACGGGCCGCGGATGAAGAAGAGCCGCAGGGCAAAAAGACAGAGGAGAAATATGATCCTGCGTATTCTGATCGTGGCGGCGCTTATCATAGCTGCGGCAGGGATTGTTGCGGCCTGGTACAGGTACGGTTCATCGAATGAGAGAGCTGATCTGGAGCAATATTATGGAATCGGGGCTGACGACGAGTTTGCGGTTGTTATTGATAATGAGGTCGTGGGGGCGGAAAGTGAGACGAGTGATGGTCAGGAAAGCCCCGCGTCGGGAAGGATATTCGACGGAGAATACTATATAGAGTATTCAGTTGTGCGGGATCAGATCAATAAGCGGTTTTACTGGGATCCGAATGAGAAAGTCATGCTGTACACGCTGCCCGGCGGGAATGTTACGGTTCAGGCGGACAGCAGCGAATATACAGAAATTAGTGAAAGCAAGAGTGAGGATTATGTTATTCTGAAGACGGAAGGATCGACAGCGTATATCGCGCTTCCGTTCATTCAAGCATACACGAACATGGAATATTCGGTGTATGATGCTCCGAACAGGGCTGTTATCACATCGGAGTGGGGCGAGATCGAGACTGCGCTGATCAGACATGATACGCAGGTTCGCTACCGGGGCGGAGTGAAGAGCCCGATCCTGAAGGAAGTGTCGAAGTCGGACAAGGTCACAGTGCTGGAAGATGAAGATGACTGGATGAAGGTGGCTACTGAAGACGGAGTTATCGGATATGTGAAGACGAATGCTTTGAAAAACAGGAAAACAGAGACCATATCCAGAGAGTTTGAGGAGCCGGTTTACACGAATATATCCAAGGACCAGACGATCAACCTGGCATGGCATAATGTTTCTAATGCCGATGCCAACAACTATGTGTCGCAGATGCTTGCAGAGACAAAGGGGCTGACAACGATCGCTCCTACGTGGTTCAGCATAGCGGATACAGAGGGGGATATGACGTCCCTTGGCAGTGCGGATTACGTCAGCTATGCGCATCAGTCCGGATTGGAAGTATGGGCAGTGCTGAGAGATTTTCACGGGGGGATCAATTCCTATGATGAAACCTGTGAAGTGCTGAGCTATACTTCCAGAAGGGCGAGACTGATCGATCAGGTTATCGCTGCGGCCCAGGAGCTTGGGGTTGACGGCATCAATCTTGACTTTGAGCTCATATCGACGCAGTGCGGAGAGCATTACGTACAGTTTGTGCGTGAGCTTTCTGTGAGATGCCGCCAGAATGGACTGGTATTTTCGGTAGATAATTATGTGCCCCAGCCTTACAATGAGCATTATGATCTGGAAGAGCAGGGAACAGTGGCGGATTATGTTATCATCATGGGTTATGACGAACATACGGACAGCTCATACGAAGCAGGTTCTGTCGCTTCGCTGGGCTATGTGGAACAGGGCATTGCAGATGCGCTGGAAAAAGTTCCGGAGACAAAACTGATCGCCGGGATCCCATTCTATACCAGGCTGTGGTTCGAGACGCCGAAGACAGAAGAAGAACTGGCGGCGGAGGCGGGAACAGAAGCCGCTTCATATCCCAATAAGATATCGAGCGAGGCGCTGGGAATAGATGAAGCCCAGGAGGCTCTGACGAATGCCGGGGTCCAGGCTCAGTGGGATGACAATACCAGGCAGAACTATGCCGAATGGGAAGCGGATGGCGGCACTTATAAGATCTGGCTGGAAGATAACCAGTCGCTGGAAGAAAAACTGAAAGTGATCAGCGATAATGATCTTGCCGGAGTTGCCGAATGGCGGCTTGGCTGGGAGAATGCCAGCGTGTGGGATCTTATACTTCAATATATAAATTAGCCTGCAGACCGGCTGATCTTGAAAGGGACATCCTCCTTTCGCATATAATTTAAACATATGCGAAAGGAGGATGTTTTTCTTGAAGAAAAAAATAGGGATGGCGGCAGTGATCTGTATGCTTCTATGCCTGATACTTGTGTGTCAGAAGGCGGGGGAATATCTGATACGGGGCATACACGAGGGCAGGGAGACTGCGGGTGCGGTAAGCCGAAATGAGGACCTTGTTGTCCTGGATGCGGGACATGGCGGGGAAGATCCCGGGAAAGTCGGGCTAAACGGAGCGGAAGAAAAGGATATTAATCTAAACATTGCGCTTCTGGTCAAAGAATATCTTGAAGAAGCGGAAGTGGAGGTAGTGATGACGAGGACGGAGGATGAAAGACTCGCTGATACACAGGCGGGAGATCTGAAGGAGAGGGTCAGTCTGATGAACGGGCAGAATCCGATCCTTGCGGTAAGCATCCACCAGAACAGCTATCACGAACGAGAGGTAAGAGGAGCGCAGGTATTTTATTATACGGATTCGGCAGAGGGTGAAGAGGCAGCAGAGTGTCTCCGGAGGGCACTGGCGGAGCTTGATCCGGACAATACGAAACAGATCAAGGCAAACAATACATATTATCTGCTGAAAAAGACAGAGGTTCCCGTTGTCATAGCGGAATGTGGATTTTTGAGTAATTCCGAAGATGCGCAGAAACTTGTGACAGAAGAGTATCAGCAGGAACTTGCGCGTGCTCTGACAGACGGGATCCTGGAGTATATAAAGGACAATGCCGGCGCATCATAAGAGCGTTCGAAAAGAGTTTTTTTTTGATACAAATAATGTTATAATAGACGTTATGAAAACAATAGTGAGAAAAATAGATAAAAACCAAATAGACGAAGATGTCATCCGGGAAGCGGGAGAAGTTCTGAAAAACGGAGGGCTGGTAGCCTTTCCGACGGAGACTGTTTACGGGCTGGGCGCGGACGCTTTGAAAGAGGAGGCGGCAAAAAAGACGTATGAAGCGAAAGGGCGTCCTTCGGATAATCCGCTGATCGTACACATTGCGGAATACGAAGACCTGAAGCAGATCGCGGTCAACATCCCGCCGGAAACAGATGCGCTTGCCGCGCATTTCTGGCCGGGCCCGCTGACAATGATCTTTGAAAAAAGCCCTGCCGTTCCATATGGAACAACAGGGGGACTGGATACAGTGGCGGTGCGTATGCCCAGCGATCCTGTGGCTGCGGCGCTGATCCGGGCAGCAGGCGGTTTTGTTTCCGCACCGAGTGCGAATACATCCGGAAGGCCGAGCCCGACGACAGCAGAGCACGTGATGGAAGATCTGGACGGAAAGATCGATATGGTGATCGACGGTGGAAGCGTGGATATAGGTCTGGAGTCCACGATCCTCGATATGACGGTAGAGCCTCCGATGATCCTGCGGCCCGGGGCGATCACTGCGGATATGTTTGAGGAAGTGATCGGTCCGGTGAGCATTGACGAGACGCTGCTGGGCAGCGAGAGCAAGAAGCCCCCGAAAGCTCCGGGGATGAAGTACCGTCACTATGCGCCGAAAGCACGCCTGATCATTGCTGAGGGCGATCTCAGAGAAGAGATACTGGCGATCCGCCAGCTTGCGTATGCGGCGCACAGGGAAGGGAAAGATGTGGGAATCATAGCAACTGGAGAGACCCTTCCCTTCTATAAATACGGGATCGTAAAAAATATCGGGAGCCGGGAAAACGAGCGGACCATTGCCAGGAATCTTTACCGGGTGCTGAGAGAGTTTGACGAAGAGGATGTCGATACCATCTATAGTGAATCGTTTGCCATGCAGGGAATCGGAAAAGCGATCATGAACCGCCTGGAAAAGGCTGCAGGGCATATGAGGATTTCGGCGGCGGCGATCGTAAAAGAACAGAAGTACCGCAGAGTTATCTTTGTCAGCAGCGCTGATTCGGTGCGGGGTCCTATGGCTGCGGAGCTTTTGAAGAATCAGGACTTGAGGCAGGAATATGTGATTGATTCTATGGGAATGGTAGTGCTCTTCCCTGAGCCTGCAAATCAGAAGGCTGAGGCGATCATGAAGAGTGCGCAGATGACCTTGGAGGGACATTTCTCCAGACAGTTTGACGGGGAGGGGCTTCAGGACGATACGCTCGTGCTGACGATCGATCAGAATCAGAAAGAAAAGATCCTCTCAGAATATGAGAATCTCAAGAATGTATATACACTGAACGAATTTGTCGGAGACGATACGGAGATACCGGATCCGTACGGAAAACCTTTGACTGCTTACGGAGAATGCTATGAAGTACTCGCCGGGCTGGTACAAAAGCTGGCGGCTAAATTGAATCTGCCTGCGGAAGGAGAAGAATAATGGGAGAAGTACATGTGATGGATCACCCGCTGATCGAGCATAAGATCAGCTATATTCGCAGTAAAGATGTAGGGACAAAAGAGTTTCGCGAGGTCATCGGCGAGATCGCGCAGCTTATGTGTTATGAGGCGACCCGGGATCTCAAGATGAAGGAAGTGGAGATCGAGACTCCGGTTGCCCGAACGACCGGCAGAGTCCTGGATGGGAAAAAGCTTGCGATCGTGCCGATCCTCAGAGCGGGGATCGGTATGGTAGATGGGATGCTTTCTTTGATTCCTGCGGCCAAAGTGGGACATATCGGCCTTTACCGCGATCCTGAAACTCTGGAGCCGGTGGAATATTACTGTAAGCTTCCGTCCGACTGCGAAGAGCGCCAGGTGTTTGTTGTGGATCCGATGCTGGCGACAGGGGGATCCAGCGCAGCTGCTGTCAGCATGCTGAAAGAAAAAGGTGTTAAAAATATCCGATTCCTCTGCATCATAGCAGCTCCGGAGGGAGTAGAGCGCATGCGGGAGGAGCATCCGGACGTGGATCTTTATATTGGAGCGCTGGATGAAAGGCTTAACGATCACGGTTATATCGTGCCGGGACTGGGCGATGCCGGAGATCGTATCTTTGGAACAAAATAGCGGGAGAGCGCATCCGAAGATCGATCTGCTGCAGTGCAGCCGGAAAATAAGATGAAGGAGTGTCATATGGTGTCAGACAAAAGAAAGGACTATTTATCGTGGGACGAGTACTTTATGGGTGTTGCCATGCTGTCAGGCATGCGGTCGAAAGATCCTAATACCCAGGTTGGGTGCTGTATTGTGAGTCAGGATAATAAGATCTTATCCATGGGATATAACGGGTTCCCAATAGGCTGTTCTGATGATGAATTCCCGTGGGAGAGAGAGGGAGATGATCCTCTGGAAACGAAGTATGTTTATTCCACGCACAGTGAGCTGAATGCTATCTTAAACTATAATGGAGGCAGCCTTGCGGGGGCAAAGCTCTATGTCTCGCTTTTCCCATGCAATGAATGCGCGAAGGCGATCATTCAGTCTGGGATCAAAGAGGTGATCTATGACAGTGATAAATATGCCGATACTCCCAGTGTGATCGCTTCCAAGCGGATGATGGATGCGGCAGGAGTAAGATACCACCAGTATCATCGTACCGGCAGAAAAATCGAGATCGAATTGTAAGAGCCGGCAGAAAAAAATAATACCCAGGGGAAAAGAGATGAAACGAATACTTTTAATGGTGATCAGAAATATTTTTATGGTCCCGTATGGATGGATCCGCCTGTGCTACAGGGCGGCGCATGTAGATAAATATACAGAAGAGGACATGTACAGATTTCTCCAGTGGATAGATCTGCACGCAAACCGGGGCGGAAATGTAAATATTGATGTCCACGGCAGAGAAAATATTCCGGATAAAGACGGGTTTATGTTTTTTCCGAACCACCAGGGGCTGTATGATGTGCTTGCAATTATAGAAGCCTGCCCGCGTCCGTTCTCTGTTGTCGCGAAAAAGGAGATCAAAAATATCCCTTTCCTTAAGCAAGTCTTTGCGTGTATGAAGGCGTACATGATCGACAGAGAGGATGTGCGTCAGGCGATGCAGGTGATCATTGATGTTACGAAAGAAGTGAAAAAAGGAAGAAATTACTTGATCTTTGCAGAGGGGACCCGGTCAAAAAATGGGAATCGTGTTGGGGATTTCAAGGGAGGAAGCTTTAAGTCGGCGACAAAGGCGCAGTGTCCTATTGTTCCGGTGGCTCTGATCGACTCCTTTAAACCGTTTGACACAAATACGATCGCTCCCGTTACTGTGCAGGTTCATTTCCTGAAACCGCTGCTGTACGAGGATTATAAAGATATGAAGACAACAGAGATTGCCGCGCTTGTGCAGAAGACGATCCAGGAGACGATAGACGCAAATATCTAAAAAGCTGCTGTGGGCTGTGGCTGGAGACGGTCAAAGCGGCATCTGAATAGAGAAGTTTGAAAAAATACAAAAATACCGTTGACATTGGGCGGACTGTTTAGTATAATGAATTTCGCACTATTGGTGCGGAATTGAATAGAAGCCAGGGCATACAGCCTATGGTCGAGTTCAGAATCAGGAGAAATACTCAAGAGGCTGAAGAGGCGCCCCTGCTAAGGGTGTAGGTCGGGAAACCGGCGCGAGGGTTCAAATCCCTCTTTCTCCGTTTGATATTATTCCGAAAACTACTGGGGCAGCCAGTAGTTTTTGTATGTTCTAAGTGAGCTTGTGGATGATATCATGTAAAAATACCAGATATAGTACTTGAAAATAAATTTGAAAAACTTGTAAAAAATAGTTGACAAATGGTAAGTGAAAATGGTATTATATCTGAGCTGACTCGTGAGAGACAGCAAAAAAGAAAAAATAAAATAAAAAAGTTCTTGACAAAGCGAAAAAGATTTGATAAAATATCAAAGCTGTCGCAAATAAAGAACGACAGGAACCTTGATAACTGAACAATAGACAACAACCCTTGAAAATTTCTTTGAAGAGAAGTTTCTAAGAACGGTTCATACGAACCAAACAACAGTAAAAAGGGAAGAATTAGCTAGTAGTTAGTTCTGAACTTGGAACAAACATTTTTAACGAGAGTTTGATCCTGGCTCAGGATGAACGCTGGCGGCGTGCCTAACACATGCAAGTCGAGCGAAGCACTTTGCTTAGATTCTTTCGGGATGAAGAGTGATTTGACTGAGCGGCGGACGGGTGAGTAACGCGTGGGTAACCTGCCTCACACAGGGGGATAACAGTTAGAAATGACTGCTAATACCGCATAAGACCACAGCACCGCATGGTGCAGGGGTAAAAACTCCGGTGGTGTGAGATGGACCCGCGTCTGATTAGCTAGTTGGTAAGGTAACGGCTTACCAAGGCGACGATCAGTAGCCGACCTGAGAGGGTGACCGGCCACATTGGGACTGAGACACGGCCCAAACTCCTACGGGAGGCAGCAGTGGGGAATATTGCACAATGGGGGAAACCCTGATGCAGCGACGCCGCGTGAGTGAAGAAGTATTTCGGTATGTAAAGCTCTATCAGCAGGGAAGAAAATGACGGTACCTGACTAAGAAGCACCGGCTAAATACGTGCCAGCAGCCGCGGTAATACGTATGGTGCAAGCGTTATCCGGATTTACTGGGTGTAAAGGGAGCGTAGACGGATAGGCAAGTCTGGAGTGAAAACCCGGGGCTCAACCCCGGGACTGCTTTGGAAACTGTTTATCTAGAGTGCTGGAGAGGTAAGTGGAATTCCTAGTGTAGCGGTGAAATGCGTAGATATTAGGAGGAACACCAGTGGCGAAGGCGGCTTACTGGACAGTAACTGACGTTGAGGCTCGAAAGCGTGGGGAGCAAACAGGATTAGATACCCTGGTAGTCCACGCCGTAAACGATGACTGCTAGGTGTCGGGTGGCAAAGCCATTCGGTGCCGCAGCTAACGCAATAAGCAGTCCACCTGGGGAGTACGTTCGCAAGAATGAAACTCAAAGGAATTGACGGGGACCCGCACAAGCGGTGGAGCATGTGGTTTAATTCGAAGCAACGCGAAGAACCTTACCTGGTC